>Ga0335084_10000337_pt1 | contig 38687 bp, 35 predicted proteins | sample Lox_Sample_44_FD_206721 | JGI IMG/M metagenome (GOLD analysis project Ga0335084, IMG submission 206721) | Soil microbial communities from Loxahatchee National Wildlife Refuge, Florida, United States - Lox_Sample_4.4 | ecosystem: Environmental > Terrestrial > Soil > Wetlands | place: USA...
CACGGAACTTCGAGCGCAGGTTGTCGAAGTGCTCGGGCTCGAGCCCCAAGGCCTTCGCCTTCTGCAGCGTCTCCGGGGAGAACTTGAAGGCCAGCGGCGCCGGCTCGACGTCGTCCGTGGCCTCGGCAGTGCTCGGCCCGCCCGTCCCGCTTCCGGCCTGCTGCAGGCTCCCGGCAAGCTTCTGCAGCTCCTCGAGATTGCCAGAGGCGAGTGCCTCGCGCGCCCGCTGCTCCATCTCGCCCCGGCCCGTGGCCGCGGAGGCGGTCGCCGATGGTTCGGCCAGCGGCACGGCCTTCAGGCACTTCTCACGGTCCTCGTAGAGCGGCTTCCACTCGGGATCGATCCGGGCGGCCTGCTGCAGCTTGCTCAACGCCTCGTCCCGGAGGCCCGGCAAGGAACGCTCCTCGCGGCGGTGGTACCAGTAGAAGCCCGGCGAGAAGGGGTCGACGTGGATCGCCTCGTCCTCGTAGAGCCGCTCCCCGCACTTGCGGAGCGGGCCACGCTCCTGCACGAAGCGCTGCTTGCCGCCGAGCTCGTCGGTGAGCTTCTTGACCTCCTCCCACTTCCCGTCGTCCATCGCCCGCCGGATGTCTCCAGGGAGCGACTCGAGGGCCTGCTCGGCGTTCTGCAGCGCCTTGAAGTCCGAGGCCGAGAACTCCTTGGCGGCGATCTGGCGGGCCCGTTGGCGGTAAAGGTCGCCGTAGGCGGTGTCCAGGCGGACCAGCTCGAGGAGCAGCTCGGTGCGGCTCACCCAGGTTGGAGACGGGGCAGACGAATCCTTGCGAGCCATGGGCGCACCTCCCTCGGGTGTCACCACCACTGTAAGTCCGCGATTCCGGCCGGCACCTTGGACGTTGGTCGTATGGCCCCGAGCCCAGGGCTGGGCCTCAATGTGTCCATGCCCAGGTCCCCCCCGCGTTCATCGTCAGAAGAGAAGCTGAGCGGGAAGAAGTACCGGAAGGAATTGCTCAAGCTCCAGGCCGAGCTCTGCAAGTTGCAGGAGTGGGTCAAGCACAAGGGCCTCAAGATGGTCCTGGTGTTCGAGGGCCGGGATGGGGCGGGGAAGGGGGGCACCATCAAGGCCATCACCGAGCGGGTGAGCCCCCGGGTGTTCCGGGTCCTCGCGCTGCCGGCCCCGTCCGACCGGGAGAAGACTCAGATGTACGCCCAGCGGTACCTGCCCCACATGCCCGCGGCAGGCGAGATCGTCATCTTCGATCGCAGCTGGTACAACCGGGCGGGCGTCGAGTACGTGCTCGGCTTCTGCACCCCCGAGCAGCGCGACCGCTTCCTGGAGTTGGTCCCGGCGTTCGAGCGGATGATGCTCGAGAGCGGCATCATCCTCCTCAAGTACTGGTTGGAGGTGAGCAACGACGAGCAGGCGAAGCGGTTCAAGGCCCGCATCGACGATCCGTTGCGGCAGTGGAAGCTGAGCAAGACCGATCTCCCGTCGCGGGCGAAGTGGTTCGAGTACTCCCGGGCGCGGGACGCGATGCTCGCCGCGTCCGACTCGAAGAACGCTCCGTGGTTCATCGTGCCCTCGGACGACAAGAAGCGCGCCCGGCTGAACGTCATCCACCACCTGCTCGGGCAGATTCCCTACCGGAAGGTGCCGAGGGAGAGGGTGGAGCTCCCGGACCGGTCGAAGAAGCATGCCTACGATGACCGCGCCTCGCTGAAGGGCCGGCGCTTCGTCCCGGCGCGGTACTGAGACGAGCCGCCGGCCGACCCCAAACCGTCACCGAGGCGGGACCCCGGGCGGCGAAGGCCCGGCTCCCGTACGATGGGCTGCGGTCCGGACACGTCGGGGAGGGAACGATGGCCGAGAGGCGCGCGGACGCGGAGCAGACCCGGCTCGAGGAGACCCGCAGTGGCAGAGCCGACTGGAAGCAGTGGGGCCCGTACCTGAGCGAGCGGCAATGGGGCACCGTCCGCGAGGACTACAGCGAGGACGGGAACGCCTGGAACTACTTCACCCATGAGCAGTCCCGGTCCCGTGCGTACCGCTGGGGCGAGGACGGGCTGGCCGGCGTCTCGGACAGCAAGCAGCGGCTGTGCTTCGCCCTGGCCCTCTGGAACGGCCGCGACCCCATCCTCAAGGAGCGGCTCTTCGGGCTGACCAACGGCGAGGGCAACCACGGCGAGGACGTGAAGGAGTACTACTTCTACCTCGACAGCACGCCGACGCACTCGTACATGAAGTACCTCTACAAGTATCCGCAGCGCCGGTTCCCGTACGAGGACCTGCTCCGGACCAACGCCGCGCGCGGCAAGCACGAGCTGGAGTACGAGCTGCTCGACACCGGCGCGTTCGCCGAGGACCGCTACTTCGACGTCTTCGTCGAGTACGCCAAGGCCGGTCCCGAGGATCTGCTGATCAAGATCTCGGTGGCCAACCGCGGACCCGAGGCCGCGAGTCTTCACCTGTTGCCCACGCTCTGGTTCCGCAACACCTGGTCCTGGGGCGGTGGCGGGAGCAAGCCGCTCCTCGAGCGGGTCGAGCACCCTGGGGCCAGCGTGGTCGGGACCCGCCAGACCGTCTCACTGACCCAGGAGGCGCTGCCGGACTACTTCCTGTACTGCGAGGGGTCCCCGGCGCTGCTCTTCACCGAGAACGAGAGCAACCTCCAGCGCCTCTGGGGACAGCCCAACGCCTCCCCCTACGTCAAGGACGGGATCCACGAGGCGGTGGTCCACGGGCGCAAGGACGCGGTCAATCCCGCCGGCCGCGGCACCAAGGTCTCGGCGCACCTCCCGCTGAGCGTGGGAGCAGGGCAGACAATCACCGTCCGGCTGCGGCTCACCCGCGGCGCCCCGGCGCAGACCCCGACACCGTTCGGGGACTTCGACGCCGTGCTCGGGCAACGCCTCGCCGAGGCGGACTCGTTCTACGACGGAATCACCCCGCCGGCGGTCAAGGCCGACGCCGATCGAGCGCAGGTCATGCGGCAGGCCCTCGCCGGGATGCTGTGGGGCAAGCAGTACTTCCACTACGACCTCTCCACCTGGCTGAAGGAGCACCGGGTGGGACCGGAGTCGCCCCCGTGGCTGCGCCAGCGGGTGCGAAACGCCGAGTGGTTCCACATGCTGAACGACGACATCATCTCCATGCCCGACAAGTGGGAGTACCCCTGGTACGCGGCGTGGGACCTGGCGTTCCACGTCATTCCCCTGGCGATGGTGGACCCCGATTTCGCCAAGTCGCAGCTCGACCTCATGCTGCGCAACGACTACCTCCACCCCAACGGCCAGATGCCGGCGTACGAGTGGAACTTCGGCGACGTGAATCCACCGGTCCACGCCCATGCCACCATGCAGGTCTACCTCCTGGACAAGGAGCGGAACGGCGGGAAGGGGGACCTGGCCTTCCTCACCTACGCCTTCGCCAAGCTCCTGGTGAACTTCACCTGGTGGGTGAACCGGAAGGACCGCAGCGGGAACAACGTCTTCGAGGGTGGCTTCCTGGGCCTGGACAACATCGGGGTGTTCGACCGGAGCTCGCCGCTGCCCACCGGCGGCTGGCTGGAGCAGGCGGACGGCACGGCCTGGATGGCCTTCTTCAGCCAGCAGATGCTGCGGATCGCCGTGGAGCTCGCGCTGCACAACCCGGCCTACGAGGAGTTCGCCACCAAGTTCTTCGAGCACACGCTGTGGATCTCCTCCGCCATGGACCGGGTCGGCGAGAACCAGGACGACATGTGGGACGAGGAGGACGGGTTCTTCTACGACGTGCTCCGCTTCCCGGACGGCGGAGCCACCCGGCTGAAGGTGCGCTCGATGGTGGGGCTTCTGCCGCTCGCCGCGGTGGCGGTGTTCGACGAGGACACCACCCAGCGGCTCCCGACCTTCACCCGGAACGCGCGTCAATTCGTCCTCCGGCACCCCGAGCTGGCCGCGAACATCCACCTGCCGGCCGAGGCGGGTGTGGGCGGGCGGCGGATGGTCTCCATCGCCGACGAGAAGAAGCTGCGCCGGATCCTGACCCGGATGCTGGACGAGAAGGAGTTCCTCGGGCCGCACGGCATCCGTGCCCTCTCGCGATACCACCTCGAGCACCCGTACGTGTTCCGGTACGGCGGCCAGGAGTTCCAGGTGGCCTACGTGCCGGGGGACTCGGACACCGGGATGTTCGGCGGAAACTCCAACTGGCGCGGCCCGGTGTGGATGCCGGTGAATCTCCTCCTCTGGGCGGCGCTGATGCGGCTGGCGGCATACTACGGCGACACCTTCCAGGTGGAGTGCCCCACCGGATCGGGCCAGCAGATGAACCTCTTCGGGGTCGCGCACACGCTCGCCGAGCGGCTCATCCGCACGTTCACCCGCGACGCCTCGGGACGGCGGCCGGTCTATGGCGGGTCGGAGAAGTTCCAGACCGATCCGCACTGGCGAGACCACATCCTGTTCTACGAATACTTCCACGGCGACAACGGCGCGGGCATCGGCGCGAGCCACCAGACCGGGTGGACCGGGGCCGTCGCCCGGCTCATCCAGCTCAACGGCTTGGTCACCGAGGCGATGCTCTACGCGCCGGATGTCCGCGAGCGGGTCTTCAAGGCGGGGAGGTCCTAGTGCACGCCGGTCGAGGCACTGCCCGTCAGCGGCGGTCGGGCGACGCCGCGACCGGAACCCCGGCATCGGAGGTGCCTGGCGCCGGTGGAGCCTGGCCGAGCACCGGGTTCCGCGGCTGGAGCACGAAGTGGGGGGACATGATCTGCAGTCCGGCGGCGTTGAATCCGTCCTGGATGCGCGCGTGCAACGCGGAGGCGACCAGCGGGCGGTCGACCGGGTTTTCCACGGCAGCGATGAGCTCGTACTGCACGTAGAAGTCGTCCAGCGCACGCTGGAGCACGTAGGGCCCGGGCTCGGCGCGCAGCCCCGAGGTCTCCTTCGCCGCGCCGAGCAGCAGTGCGTGCACCTGCCTCCAGGGCGCGTCGTAGCCGATGCTCAACTTGGCCGAGACCAGCGCCCCCTGACCCGCGCGCGCACGCCCGAAGTTCTTGACCGGCCCGTTCACCACCACGGTGTTGGGGATGGTGACCTCCTCGCCCTGGATGGTGAGGATCCGGGTGGAGAGGATGTGGACCTCGGTCACCACCCCCTCGATGTCGCCGATGCGCACGCAGTCCCCGCGGTAGAGGGCGCGAGAGTAGATGACCACCAGCCCGCTCATCGCCTGGGCGACGACGCCGGTGGACCCCAGCGAGAGGCCCAGCCCCACCACCAGGCTCAGTCCCTTGAACGCCTCCGAGCCCGAGCCCGGCAGGTACGGGTAGGCCGCGGCGATGGTGATCAGCCACACCGCGCCGACCAGAAGCCGCCGGGTGGCCCCCGCGGTCTCGGGGTGGATGAAGGGCACGATGCTGGTCCCTTCCTCCACCCGGTGGACCACGGTGGAGACGAACCCGGCCGCGGCCCGCCCGACCAGGAGAATCACCACCGCGGTCACGAGATCCGGCAGCCCGGCGAGGATGGCCTTCCCCACGCGCCCCAGCAGACGGAGGACACCGCCCAGCAGCGCGTCGGACCAGGGACGGGTCACCGGGAACAGCGAGAGGACGTAGGTGACCCAGACCTCGACCACCGAGAGGACCAGGGCCCAGAAGACCACGAAGGTGAGTCCGCGCAGCCCCGAACGGATGATCGGCCCGAAGTCGACCCCCCACAGCCGGAAGCCCTCCCGCCGGGTGACCCGGGAGACTCCCCCCAGGGCCAGCCGCCTGCCGCGGACGAAGAGCCAGAGCAGTCCCGCGGCGATCGCCGTGGCGGCCAGCCCGAGGAGTGACGATCGGACCAGCAGCCGGACCGAGCGCTGCTCCCGCTCGGCCAGCAGCGCCTCGGAGAGCACCTGCGCCGCCTGGGCCGCCACCTTCTCGGTGCTCTCTCCGGCCTCGCGGTCCACGTCACCCTCGGCGACGTGGAAGACGAGGCGGGGGCCCACCATGACCGCCGTGCCTCGCTCGTTTCCGACCTGCACCGGGCGGGTCTCGACCTTCTCCACCGGGCCCCGCATCGGGAGCTGGTCGAGGCGCGCCTGGGCGCTGGCCAGCCGCTCGGACGGGCTGCTGCCGGCAGAGGTCGCGCGGAAGGTGAACACCCGACGGTTGGCCACCTCGAGCGTGGCCGGGGAGTCCGCGGGACTGGTCGCGGCCAGCGACACGCCCAGGAGCAGCCCGGGGAGTCCTCTCATCGCGCCCATTGTGCCAGAGCCTCGGTGACCGGACGGTCCTTTCTCATGACCCACCTCCGGGACGGAGCACGGGCTTCCGCTCTCGCCGCGCGCTCCAGGCGTAGACGGCCATGATCAGATAGGCGGCCACCGCATAGCAGGCCACGGCCGGAAGTGCGTCGCGGTGGTAGAGGTAACGCTCGCTCAGGAGCAGGGCGAGTCCCACGTGACGGTTGACGTTGCTGATCCCCAGCGTCGTCCGGATCCGCTCGTCCGCCCCGGGGAGGAGCAGCACCGACCCCAGGCAGACCAACCCGAGCACGAGGACGCCAGGAACGATGCCCGGGTTCACGCGCAGCAGTCCAGGACCGATCTTCACCAGGAGGAGCACGAAGATCAGCATCAGCAGCGCGTTCCCCAGCGCATTCAGTACCGGCTGTAGCCGCGCTGCGAGCGCGGGCAGCAGCGCCGCGGCGAGGAGGCCGAGCAGCATGGGAGCGAACTGCTTCTCGGCGATCTCCCCCAGCAGCATCCGCGGGGGGATCCACACCTCCCGGTCGTAGAGCCGCGCCGCGAAGTGCACGGTGAGCGGGATCATCAGCGGAGTGAGGAGCGCCCCCCAGACCTGGTAGCTGGCGGCCAGGTGCATGTCGAACCCGCGCCGGGCGATGTTCCGGGTGAGCAGCGGCGCCCCCGGGGTCGCGGCGACCATGAAGAGCCCTGCCCGGGTGGCTGGATCGAGGGAGAGGGCCCGGGCGAGGATCAGCGCAACCGCCGGCGGAAGAACAAAGGTGAACACCAGGAGCCAGACCCAGCTGGTCAGCGGCACCGAGCGCCAGCTGGCCAGGAGCCCGCGCGGACGGAGGCTCATGCCGATGGAGACCATCAGCATCATCACCGCGGCAGGGACGAGCAGGGCCTGCATTCGAGTGCTCCCCTGGCCTCAGCCGGATCTGCGCCGCTTCAGCGCGGCCTCGTCGAGCGGCTTGAGGAACTCCCGCAGCGCAGCGTTCACCTCGTCCGGCGCGTCCAGCGGTGACCAGTGGCTCCCTGCCGAGAGTCGCCGCGTCTCGATGCCCGGGCGGAGCGGGGTGGGGAGCGATTCGCCGGGCGCGGCGAGGATCAGGACCGGGCCGGGGTAGGTGACCAGGCTCCCCGAGAGGTCGGTTCCCGCCGCATCGGCCAGCATCGCCCGCATCGCCGGGATCCTCGCTTCGCGGGCCGAGGCGAGCACCTGGTCCCGTGTCCGGGGTGTGGCGCGCCCCAGCAGCGTGCCGAGCCAGGCCTCGAGCGCCGGCCGGAACTCGCCGTCCGGCAGGTCGTCGACGCGGGCCGCCTCGGCGTTGGCGCTCACCGGGTTGACGAGCACCAGGCCCAGCACCCGGGCTGGGTTGCGCTCGGCGTACCGGGCCACCACCTGCACCCCGGTCCCGTGGCCGACGAGGATGACCGGGTCGAAGCGGACGGCATCGAGAACCATGCCCAGATCGCGCACCCGGGTGTCGAGGTCGTAGAGCCCCTTGGGCGCATCGGCGCTTCCCCCGCAGCCGCGCTGGTCGAAGGCCAGCACTCGCCGTCCGGTGCGGAGGTCGGTCAGCTGCGGATCGAAGAAGTGGTGGTTGCCTCCCACCCCGTGCATGAAGGTCACCGGGACCGCGGGACCGAGACCGAGCGCGCTCCCCAGGAGCCATCCATCGGCCCCCGCCAGCCGGCGTTCCTCGGCCTGGTCCGTGGGCGCCGGAGGCGGGTGGGCACAGGCCCCCGCGAGCACCGAGGCGGCGAGCGCAAGTCCCACTCGGGTGCCGGCGTGGCGATGGCTCATGCTTCTCCCCGGCGGTGCCGCGGCCGCCCAGGTGGCTTCGCGGCTAGCGGCCCGACTTCGGGAAGAGTCCCGACTCCTTGAGCGAATCGGCGACCGGCTTCGCGATGTCGTTGGCGAACTTGGTGGGGGCCGTCCGGCTGGTGTTGCTCCGGGCCATCCAGTAGGGCCGGTTGTCGCGCAGACTGTAGAGCACCGTCTCGACGATGAACTCGTTGGTCTCGGTGGTGTACGTCCCCATCGCCACCGGCGTGTAGTAGTAGTCGTAGAAGCCCACCGCGTAGCCGCCACCGACCCAGACCGGCGTCGACTCGGTCTTGGTGGTGCGGCGGTCGACCCGGCTCACCAGCGCCCCGTCGATCTGCTTCTCCTCCAGCCGGCGCATCACCTCCTCCTTCGAGGGGTGCTCGTCGTAGGTCACCAGGTCGTACCCGGGGACCGCGGGGAGCCCGGCCTCCTTCAGGCGGGTGGTGAGGGTCTCCTCGTAGGCGATGCGCCCCGAGGGAGAGCCGGTCACCGCGAAGACCGCGAACTTCTGGATCGGCTGAGGAGGGGGCTGGTTCGCCGTCCAGGTGTTCTCGATCTTGGTGGCCGCGCAACCCAGGAGCAGGCACGTCGCCAACGCCGCAGTGTGAACTCTCATGGTTCTCCGGTGTCCCCTGGCCTCACCAGCCGGACCAAGTGGGACCTAGGTCGTACCGTCAATCGAAGTCGTAGCGAAGCGAGAAGATGCCGGAGATGGACGTGGTGAAGACGTCCTTGGTTCCCAGCGGTGAGCGCCTGTACCCGAGGTCCAGCCCCAGGGTGAGCCCTGGGCGGCCGGTGTAGAAGATGCCGAACCCGAGCACGTAGCGCCGGAACCTCTTGTTCTCCACGCTGTAGCCCGCGCTGTAGTCGAGTGCCAGCCCCAGGGGGATGCTGCCCAGCTCGCGGAGGTCGAGATCGAGCGCGCCCTGCACCACGGCCATGTCCAGGTCGCTGCTGGTGGTGTTCACCTCCACGACCCCGTTGACGTACGCGGCGTTGACCACCGCGCCGAGCCCGCGGGTCACTGCCCAGGCCAGCGAGAGTGCCGGGGTGACGGTCGTGGAGTACTGGTTGGTCACCGGGGTCTGCACGCTCCCTTCGGAGATGCTCTGCCGGATGGCGTCCAGGATGCTGATGCCGATCGAGGGGCCCCAGGCGACGTCCACCAGTGCGCCGAGCCTGAGGTTGTCGGCGAGCTTGAAGCTGAAGCTGGTCCCCACGCTACCCCGGATGACCCCGTTCACCCCCACCCCCGCGGCGCCGGAGGCGTTCGCTCCGGTGTACGCGGTGCCGAGCATCCTGAGCCGGACGGCCCAGAAGTCCGCGATGCCCCACTGGCCGGTGAAGAGCTGGGAGTAGGAGACGATCTTGTAGTCCTCGAGGTTCACCGGGTTTCCGTCGAGGTCGAACGTCGGTCCGGTGGCGCTGCCGGACGAGACGCCCGAGCTGCTGGCGACGAAGCTGCTGGTGAACGGATTGCTCACCTGCTCGCGGGGAATGAACCTGTGGCCCGCGAGGCTCGAGCGGGATGGGCTGCTGGTGACGTCCTGTGCCCGGGCCGAGAACGGCACGAGCAGGACTCCCGCCACGAGCACCCAGGGTGGCAGCCGATGCATACACCCCTCCTCGGCGTCCGATTCGAGCGGCCTCGCCAAACCGGGACAACGTGCCTTTGGGCCTATGTCGTGGCGAGTCAGGGCGTCAATGGCCCAGGAGCCTGAACCGGTCGCTCTCCGCCAGCGCGGCCAGTGCGGCCTCCGGCTCGAGCAGCGCCCCGTCGGGGGCGACGGCAGGGGCGACCGCGGTGGTCAGGTCCGCCCCCCAGCGTCTGAGCGCCGCCCCGGCGAGGGCCCATCCGTGGTTCATCAGGACCGACTGCTCGGCCGGAGAGAAGCGGTCGAGGTCGGTGCGGACGACGCGGAGGCGGTCCAGCACCGGTCCCGAGTAGCCGGGTGGGCGTTCCATGCCCGGCGCCTGGTACTCGTCCCGGTCCGTGCCCAGGCCCCAGTACGCGCCCCGGTACACGCCCCGGAGGTATGCGGCGACGAGCCACCGCTTGCGCACCGCGAGCGCCTGGTTGGCGACGACCTGGAAGGAGCGGAGAAGCCTGGGTACGAGCCCGGTGCGGGCCCGTGCCCGGACCTCGAAGGGGGTCCCGCCGTCGGAGACCAGGACCACCTGGTGGATCTTCCAGGCGGGCTCGAGCCCCATGTTGTCGTAGACGCCCCCGTCGGTCAGGGCGATGCGCGGGCCGGGCCGGAAGCCGGTCGCCACCGCCTGCGGGTCGCCGCCCACGAAGGCGTCCAGGTCCACCATGCGCACCAGCGGCGGGAAGGCGAAGGGAAAGGACGACGACGCGGCGACCGCCTCGGCCAGGGTGAACCGGCCGGGCTCGGAGTACCCGAGCACGTAGTCCCCGATGGACCTGGCCGACAGCTCGAAGCTCACCCCGGTGAGGAGGTTCGCCGCGCAGAAGACGAAGCGCGGATGGGCGGGGAGGGCGCTCAGGGGGATGGACCCCACCAGCCGCTCGTATTCGGCGACGAGGAGATCGGTGGCGCTGAACGTGGACCAGAGCAGGCGTGGCCCGTTGCGCGGGTCGAGCCGTCCCCAGAGCAACGGCCGGTTGCGGATGTTGCGGCCGCAGAAGGCACGCAGTGGTCGCTCGAACAGAGCCTCGAGGTTGGTGAACCATCGGCCGTCGCGCTCCAGCCTCGGCCAGACCGCCGCGAGCAGCGCGCTGGCGATGGAGCCTCCGGAGACGGAGGAGATGGTGCGAAGCTGCGAGAGCAGTCCCAGCTCGTTCAGGCGGCGGATGGCGCCGGCGTGGAACAGCGCCGCCCGGAAGCCCCCGCCGGAGAGGCAGAGCGCGATCCCCTCCCGCTGCGCCCGCGGTCGGTACCGCGCCTCCACTGTCGACGTGTCCACCGCCGGTCTCCTCGGGGGCGCACTCTGTTCCCTGGCCCTGACGCGGCCGTTTGCCCGCTGCAGGGCAGTGGACGCTGGAAACCGTTGACCTCCCGGACCCGTCGGCCGCAGGGTCGCCGTCATGGTCGAACCCGCGGTGGCTCTCCGCCGCCTCCAGGACGGCAACGCCCGCTTCGTCAACAACCTCCGCCGCTCCGAGGCGCTCACCTCTGCCGTCCGCCGCGCGGAGGTGGCCGACAACCACCGCCCCTTCGCGGTGGTCCTCGGCTGCTCCGATGCACGGGTCCCGGCGGAGATCGTCTTCGACCAGGGGCTCGGCGATCTGTTCGTCATCCGGGTCGCCGGCAACATCGTGGCCCCATCGCAGATCGGCAGCGTGGAGTTCGCGGTGGAGCGCTTCGGCGTGCAGCTGGTGGTGGTGCTCGGACACAGCCGCTGCGGTGCGGTCGAGGCAACGCTGGAGGCGCTCGCCCGGCCCGGCCAGCCCCAGAGCCCGGGGCTGCGGTCCATCGTGGACCGGGTGCGCCCGCCCATCGAGGGGCTCTTGCACACCGAGCTGGCCGTGGACCGCTCGCGGCTGGTGCAGGAGGCGGTGCGGGCCAACATCCGCGCCTCGGTGAACCAGCTCCGGCACGGGTCGGCAATCCTCGAGCGGCTGGTGCTCGGCGGGCAACTGCAGATCTCCGGTGCCGACTACGCGCTCGACTCGGGCGAGGTCAGCTTCCTGGACTGACGCGCACGCCTTGCGCGGCTCCTCGCGGCGTTCCCTCCGGGAGCCACTGGCACAGCGTTTGATGGTCCTGAGGAGCATCTTGGACCCTCCCAGGCCACGTTCTCTGCTGGTGGCCGCGCTGCTGCTGGCTGCCCCCGCGGTCGCCGAGGACGTATGGGTGACCGGGGAACGGGCCAACGTGCGCCTGGGGTCTGGCACGCACACGCCGGTCATCGGCGAGCTGGAGCGGGGCGCCCGCCTCAACGCCGAGTCGAGAGAGCCAGACCCGTCCGGATGGACGCGCCTCCGGCCGTACGGCGCGGTGCGCACCCGCTTGCTCAGCTTCGACCCGCCGGAGGGCGGAGACCCGCTGGCCGGTCCGTTCCGGTACGTCCGCATCCGGGCCCAGTCCGCGGAGGTCCGGGATGCGCCGGACCCCGAGGCGAAGGTGCTGGAGGTCCACCGGCGCGGGCACATCCTCGCGGTGCGCGAGGAGCCCACCGACGCAGGCGCATGGCTGGAGACGCCCACCGGAGGGTTCCTCGCAAGAAGTGCGGTGACGCTGTTGGAGCCGAGCCCCTTGCGTGGCGTGGCCGATCCACCCGCGCGGCTGGCCTTCCTGCTCCGCGAGGTGACACCCAGGGACCCCGGGGCCGAGTCCCCCGGACCGCTCCCGCGCTACACGGCCGTCGAGGTGCTCGAGGTCGGAAAGCGGGTGCTCACCACCGCAGGGTCCCTGCCCCGGAGCGCGGTGCGCCTCGCCTGGGCACGGCCCCGTCCCGAGGGCATCCCTCCCTCGGAGCGGTGGATCCACGTGGACACGGACGAGCAGACCCTGACCGCCTACGAGGGCGACCGGCTGGTGTTCGCGACGCTCGTCTCGACCGGAAAGCGCGACTGGGAGACGCCGACCGGCATCTTCCGGGTCTGGCTCAAGGTCCGCCACGCCCGGATGCACGGGCACCGGGTGCCGTACCTCGTCGAGGAGGTGCCGGACATCCTCTGGTTCTCGCGCGACGTCGCGCTGCACGCCGCCGTGTGGCACGACCGCTTCGGCACACCGGTCTCGCACGGGTGCGTGAACGTCTCGCTGGCGGACGCCGAGTGGCTCTTCCACTGGGCCCCTCCGGAGCTGCCCGATGGATGGCACGCGCTGAGCCCCGGGGCGGCCGGCCAGGCCACGCTCTGGGTGGTGGTCGAGGGAGCCCAGCCCGGTGGCGGCGCGCCCAGGCTTTCCTCGACCTCGTCCCCATGAGTGAGGCCCTCCGGGTCGCCCCGGGCCTGCCGCAGTGCTAGGAGCCTGGGCGCAAGGAGGAGCTGCGCATGCGGGTGCTCGTCGTCGGTGCGAGTGGAACCATCGGGCAGGCGATCGTCCGGGCGCTGTCCCCGAAGCACGAGGTGATCCAGGCGAGCAGGAGCAAGAGCGAGTTGAAGGTCGACATCGCCGAGCCCGAGTCGATCCGTCGGATGTACCGGAGCGTCGGCAAGCTCGACGCGGTGGTCGCCGCCGCAGGCGAGGGTGTCTTCAAGCCGTTCGCCCAGCTGACCGACGACGACTTCCGCTTCACCCTGTCCAGCAAGGTGATGGGACAGGTGAACCTGGTCCGGTACGGGGTGGATCAGCTGAACGAGAAGGGCTCGTTCACCCTCACCACCGGCATCCTGTTCGAGCATCCCAGCCCGGGAAGCGGCGTGCTGGCGCTGGCGAACGGGGGCCTCATCGGCTTCGTCCGCGCAGCCGCGCTGGAGCTGCCCCGCGGCATCCGCATCAACGACTGCTGTCCAGGCTGGGTGGCCGAGACCCTGAAGGCGATGGGCATGGACCCGAAGGGGGGAACGCCGGCCGACGTCGTGGCCCGGGACTACCTGGCCAGCGTCGAGGGGACGTTCACCGGCCGTTCGCTGCGCAACGCTGGCGGGTGAGGCCCCAGGCGCTCGAGGTCGGCAGCGCCGGCCGCTCGGCTCAGAAACTTCCGATGGCGTGGACGCCTACCTGGCCCCTCATCGGTGCGATCAGGAGGAACATCTGCAGGCTCGGTGGCGCGTCGCGGCCGGAGCGGTGTGGCTTGACCACCGCAAACTGACCCAGAAAGCCCCCCAGAAACGCGGTCGGCGGCGACTCCGCCGGCGCGGACGGTGAGGGCTGTGCCGCGGCGCCGCTGGTGTCCCCGGGGCCGATGACGAGGAAGACCGCGCCCTTCGGCAGCTGGCTCGCCACCGCCAGGGGAGGCGGAGAGGCGAGCACCGTCGCGGCCACGGCGAGGGAGAACAGCATGGGCGGGAACCAGTTCAAGAAGCGGGCCCTGGAGCACGTTCGACCCCGGTGGTGACAATCTTGATTTTGTGATGGCGGTCGGGCCCGGTCCGTCCGGAACACTGGACCCGCCATGAGATCCTCGCGCTCGCTCTTGCACCCGCTGCGCATCCTGTTGCTCACCACGGCGACGCTCGCCGCCGCTCGCTCGCCGCCTGGGCCCGCGCGGTTCGAGGAGGGACTGGTCTCGACCGGCCACGACGACGCCCACGTGAGCTTCTCGCCCGATGGGCAGACCCTCTACTTCCTGCGGAACACGCCCGATTTCGCCCACTGGACGGTGCTGGTCTCCCGGCGCACGGGGGGACGCTGGGGGCCGGCGAGCATCGCCTCGTTCAGCGGCCGCTGGAACGACGGCGACGTGACCATCACCCGGGACGGCAAGCGGCTCTTCTTCATCTCCAATCGCCCGGTGGAAGGCATTGCGCCCCGGCCGGACACCGAGATCTGGACCATGGAGCGAACCGCGACCGGCTGGGGACCGCCCCGGCACGTGCCCGAGCTCTCCAGCCCCGGAGACGAGTGGTTCCCGACCATGACCGACGACGGCATCCTGTTCTTCGGCTCGGAGCGGTCCGGAGGAAGGGGCAAGTGCGACCTGTGGCAGGCCCGATGGCTCGGGGACCACTTCGCGGCGCCCGAGAACCTGGGCGAGCCGATCAACACCCCTGACCAGGAGATCGAGCCGTGGATCTCCCCGGACGGACGGATGCTCGTCTTCAGCGGCCGGGGGCGACCGGGCGGGGCAGGGGACTACGACCTCTTCGTCAGCTTCCGCTGCCAGGGCAAGTGGACCGACCCCCGGCCACTCGGCGCGGGCGTCAACTCCACCGGATGGGACTTCGGTCCCCGCTTCTCTCCCGACGGGCGGACCTTCTTCTTCACCAGCAACCGGAGCGACTGGCAGCCGCCGCCGACCCCGATGACCGCGGAGCAGCTGGAGCGGCGCCTGTCGTCACCAGGCAACGGGCTGCGCGACGTGTACCAGGTCCCGGCCGCGGCGCTCGACCTGCGCTCGCCCTGTCCTCCGGCGGAGCACTGAGGGCTGGACGGTTGCAGCGAACGGTTGCACCCGGCCCTGGCCCGGCCGGGGTTCCCGATGACAGGCTCCGCGCCCCACGTCAGGAGGGTGCATGCAGCGAAAGGGGAACGGCCCGGGTCGGCTCGACGAGCTCTCGCGGCGGCGGCTGTTGCAGCTGGGGGTGGCGGGGGCGGCGCTGCTCGGCGGCGAGCGCGCGGTGGCTGCCGCCCCGGTCGACGCGGCGGATGGGGGCACCGTCGCCTCGCTCGACGAGCTGACCGTCGACGTCCTCCAGCAGAGGATGGCGAGCGGCGAGGAGACCAGCCGGTCCATCACCCAGAGGTACCTGGACCGCATCGCTCAGCGCGACGGACGCCTCCGCTCGGTGCTCGAGACCAACCCGGACGCGCTCTCCCAGGCCGAGGCGCTGGACCGCGAGCGCAAGGCCGGAAAGGTCCGGGGCCCGCTGCACGGCATCCCGGTGCTGCTCAAGGACAACATCGCGACCAGGGACCGGATGCACACCACCGCCGGGTCGCTGGCGCTCATGGAGGCGTCGGTGCCGGCGGATGCATTCCTGGTGGGCCGGCTGCGCGAGGCGGGCGCGGTGCTGCTCGGAAAGACACAGCTCAGCGAGTGGGCCAACTTCCGCTCCACCCACTCCTCCAGTGGCTGGAGTGGCCGGGGTGGTCAGTGCCGGAACCCATATGCCCTGGACCGGAGCCCGTCCGGCTCGAGCTCCGGCTCGGGCGTCGCGGTCAGCGCCAACCTCTGCGCCGTCGCGGTGGGAACGGAGACCGACGGGTCCATCATCTCTCCCTCGTCGGCGTCGTCACTGGTCGGGCTGAAGCCGACGGTGGGGCTGGTCAGCCGGAGCGGCATCGTGCCCATCTCCCACAGCCAGGACACCGCGGGCCCGATGGCGCGGACCGTACGCGACGCGGCGCTCCTGCTGGAGGTGCTGGCCGGGCGCGACGCGGGCGATGCAGCGACCGGGGCGAAGGGGGCCAGGTTCGACCTCCGGTACACCGCTGCGCTCGACCGGGGGGCGCTGAAGGGAGCGCGCATCGGCGTGCCGCGGCCGAAGTACTTCGGCTACCACCCGGCGACGGACGCGCTGGCCGAGGAGGCGCTCAATCTGCTGAAGGCCGAGGGGGCCGTCCTGGTCGACCCCGCGCCGATCGCCACCGCGGCGAAGCTCGACGAGCCCGAGCTGGAGGTGCTGCTCCACGAATTCAAGGCCGATCTCGAGGCATACCTCTCGAAGCTCGGCGGCCCGGGCCCACGGACGCTGAAGGCACTCATCGAGTGGAACCAGGCCCACGCGGACACCGAGATGCCGGTGTTCGGCCAGGAGATCTTCCTCGACGCCGAGAAGAAGGGGCCGTTGAGCAGCGCGGCGTACCGCAAGGCGCGGGAGGCGTGCATTCGCCGTTCACGCCATGAAGGCATCGACGCGGTGATGGACAAGCACAAGCTCGACGCCCTGGTCGCGCCGACGCAGGGCCCGACGTGGCTCATCGACTTCGTGAACGGAGACGCTTCCATCGGGAGCTGCACCACTCCCGCCGCGGTCGCGGGCTATCCGCACGTGACGGTGCCGATGGGGCAGGTGCGCGGGCTCCCGGTGGGCCTGAGCTTCTTCGGCCGCGCGTGGAGCGAGGCCCGGTTGCTCTCCTTCGCCTACGCCTACGAGCAGGCGACGCACGCCCGGAAGCCACCGACGTTCGCCGCCAGCGCTGCGCTCCCGCCGCTCTGAGGAGGGACTTCCCCGGCCTGGTCACTGGAGCCCAGCGGCGTGGGAGAGCCATTGCCGGCCGGGCTCGGGGTCCACGCCGAAGCGTTCCAGGCCGGGGAACACCACCTGCTCCAGGGTGCCGAGAAACACCTCGCGCTTCCTGGCCAGCGGCAGCACGCCGAGCCGGAGGAGCCCCTCGGGGTCCTCGTCCGCCGGCGGGCTGCCGAAGAGGCCCTCGTCGATGGTGCCGGCGAGCATCCCCGGGATGAGCGGGGAGAGAAACGCCACCTCGGCGGAGCTCGACTCGCGTGACAGGTGCGCCCAGCCCATGCGGGAGTGCACCAGCTCGTCGCGGGAGATGCTGTGGAGCACCTCGCGCACCTCGGGGTCTGGCTCACCAGCCAGCAGGGTGGTGAGGGTCGCCATGCTCTCGGTCTCGGTGATGCAGCAGGCGGCCACCACCTCGTAGAGCGCGGCCTGGCGCGCGTCGAGCGTCCGGGGCGCGATCGCCGGCAGGTCTGCCGCCGGATCCAGCGTCACCGGACTGCCCAGGTTCCGCGCCAGCCGGGAGCACAGCTCGGTGTGCCGGCGCTCGTCGTCTGCCGCCCGGCGCATCATCGCCGGGACGGGCGAACCGGGATCGAAGCCGGCGACGATGGCCGCCAGCCGGTCGAACCGCTGCGCTGCCTCCTGCTCGACCCGCGCGCGGAAGGCCCAGGCCTCCGCCGCCGCGCGGCGGGCGGCAGTCACCAGCCCTTGACCCCGCCCCCGGTCTGGGTGCCTGCGTCCACCGGCGGCTTCTTGTCCTTGTCCTGAGCATTCGCCTGCGCGCAGCCCGAGCTTGCTCCCACCACCGCACCACCGAGCACCAGCACCTGGAACAGCTTCTTGAAGTGCATCCCTGGGACCCTCCCGGCCAAGTCCAGCCCCAACGAGCATAGACGGAACCGGGGAGCGGAAGGGAAGTCCGCCGGTCTCAGGCGAGGACCGGCGACAGTTCTCCCGGACGGGCCTCGGGTGCTGTGGCCGGGCCGTCCGCGAGGCCCCGGCCCTTCCAGAGGAAATACACCGCCGGGTACACCAGCAGCTCGAGGACGAACGACGTCACCAGCCCGCCCACCATCGGGGCGGCGATCCGCTTCATGAGATCGGCGCCGGTCCCGGTGGCCCAGAGGATGGGCAGCAGGCCGGTGAACGCCGCGGCGACGGTCATCGCCTTGGGGCGCACCCGCTTCACCGCGCCGTGGACGATGGCCTCCACCAGGTCCCCGCGCGTCTTCAGCCTCCCCGCGGCCCGGGCCTCGTCGTGCGCGAGGTCCAGGAAGAGGAGCATGAAGACCCCAGTCTCGGCATCGAGGCCCATCAAGGCAATCATCCCCACCCAGACCGCGATCGAGACGTTGTAGCCGAGCAGCCAGAGCAGCCACACCGCGCCGATCGCCGAGAAGGGGACCGCGAGGAGAACGATGCCCGCCTTCACCGCCGAGCGGGTGTTGACGAACAGCAGCCCGAAGATCAGGAACAGCGTGACCGGGAGGATGAACTTCAGCCGCTCGCGGACCCGGAGCATGTTCTCGTACTGCCCGCTCCAGGACATCGAGTAGCCGGGCGGGACTTGCACCGCGGAGGCGACGGCCTGCTTCGCCCGGTCGACGTAGCTGCCGATGTCCACCTTCGAGGTGTCGAAGTCCACGTACACGTATCCGGCGAGCAGACCGTTCTCGTTCCGGATCATCGATGGGCCCTGCACCAGCCCCACGTCGGCGATCTCCTCCATCGGGATCTGCCCACCCTGCGGCAACGGGAGGAGAACCCGGCGGAGCGCCTCGAGGTCCTCGCGGTAGTCGCGTGCGTACCGGACGTTGATCCCGTACCGCTCCCGCCCCTCCACCGTCACGCTTTGCTCCTCGCCGCCCACGGCCGTCAGCACCATCGCATTGGCGTCGTCGATGCTGAGCCCGTAGCGGGCCAGCCGGTCGCGCTTGAGCACGAAGTCGAGGAAGAAGCCCTCCGACACCCGCTCGGCGTAGACGCTGCGGGTCCCAGGGACCTTGGACAGCGCCGCCTCGGTGGTCACCGCGACCTTCTGGATCTCGTCCAGGTCGGCCCCGGAGATCTTGATGCCGATGGGCGTGCGGATGCCGGTGGAGAGCATGTCCAGCCGCCCCTTGATGGGCATGGTCCAGGCGTTGGAGATGCCGGGCAGCCTGAGCGCGGCGTCCATCTCGGCGCGGAGCTCAGCCTCGCTGATCCGGTCGTCCCAGATCGGGCGCAGCACCGCCTTGAGCCAGCCGGGTGCCCAGTCCGAGTACCACCGGGGGGCCTCTCGCCACTGCGAGCGTGGCTTGAGCACCACGGTGGTCTCCATCATCGACAGCGGGGCAGGGTCGGTGGAGGTCGTCGCGCGGCCGGCCTTGCCGAAGACCCGCTCGACCTCGGGGAAGGTTCGCAGCAGCTTGCTCTGCAGCTGCAGCGCCGCCTGGGCCTCGGCCACCGACATCCCGGGCTGAACCGCCGAGGGCATGTAGAGGATGGTCCCCTCGTCGAGCGGGGGCATGAACTCGGACCCCAGTGTCAGGTAGACGGGCACGGTGAGCGCCACCAGCACCAGGCTGGCGAGCACGGTGGCCCGGGCGTGGCCCACCACGAAGCGGCACGGCCCCTCGTAGAGGTGGTGGAGCAGTCGGCTGATGGGGTGCTTCTCCTCCGGATGGTAGGTGCCGACCAGCAGGCCCGTCGCGAGCCAGCTCAGCGGGCGCGGCCGGAACCGGAACGGCTCGATCCGGGCGAAGAGCATCCGGAGCGCCGGATCCACCGTCACCGCCAGCAGCGCGGCGATGGCCATGGCGAAGTTCTTGGAGAAGGCGAGGGGGCGGAACAGCCGCCCCTCCTGGTCGACCAGGGTGAAGACCGGGAGGAAGGCCACCGCGATGACCAGGAGCGAGAAGAAGACGCTCGGCCCCACCTCCATCAGCGCCGCCAGCCGCACGTCGTGAAAGCTCCCCGGCCTCCCCGCGGCGTCCCATCGCTGAATCTTGTTGTAGGCGTTCTCCACCTCGACGATCGCGCCGTCGACCAGCACGCCGATGGAGATGGCGATCCCGGCGAGAGACATCAGATTGGCGTTCAGCCCGAAGAGCTTCATCGGGATGAAGGCCAGCGCCACCGAGAGCGGGATGGTGACGATGGGCACGATGGCCGAGGGCACGTGCCAGAGGAAGATCAGGATCACCAGGCTGACGATGATGATTTCCTCGATCAGCTTGCTCCGCACCGTGTCGATCGCCTGGCCGATCAGGATCGACCGGTCGTAGGTCGAGACCACCTCGACGCCCGGGGGCAGAGACGGCTTCAGCTCGACCAGCTTCGACTTGATCCGCTCGATGACCGAGAGTGCGTTCTCGCCCTGGCGCATCACCACGATGCCGCCCACCACGTCGCCCTGCCCGTCGAGGTCGGCGACCCCCCGGCGCATCTCGGGCCCGAGCGTCACCTGGGCCACGTCCTTCACCGTGATCGGCGTTCCGTTCTCGGTCCGCAGTGCGAGGGACTCGAGGTCATGGACGGACTTCACGTAGCCGCGGCCGCGGACCATGTATTCACGGCCGGAGATCTCCACCAGCCGGCCGCCCACGTCGTTGTTGCCTCGGCGCACAGCCTGGATCACCGCATCCAGCGGGATGCGGTACGAGGCGAGCGCGTTGGGGTTGACGGTGATCTGGTACTGGCGCACCTGGCCGCCCACCGTCGCCACCTCGGAGACACCGGGCACTGCCTGCAGCGCATAGCGGAGGAACCAGTCCTGGAAGCTCCGCAGCTCGTCCGAGCTGTGCTTGCCGCTCCGGTCCACCAGCGCGTACTGGAACACCCAGCCCACGCTGGTGGCGTCGGGCCCGAGCTCGGTCTTCACCCCCGGCGGCAGCTGGGAGGTGATCTTCGACAGGTACTCGAGCACCCGTGTCCGGGCCCAGTACGGGTCGGTGCCGTCCTCGAAGATGACGTAGACGAAGCTGTAGCCGAAGTCGGAGAAGCCGCGGATGGCCTTCACCCGCGGCGTGCCCAGCAGCGCGGCGGTGATGGGGTAGGTGACCTGGTCCTCGAGGATGTCGGGGCTCCGGTCCCAGCGCGAGTAGACGATGACCTGGGTGTCCGAGAGGTCCGGCAGCGCATCCAGGGGGATGGTGCGCATGGTCCAGAAGGAGATCCCCAGCAGCACCAGCGCGCAGGTGAGCACCACCCAGCGCTGCTCGGCCGAGAAGCGGATGAGGCGGCGGATCATCTTCCCGCCCCCTCGAGCGCGCCGAGCGATGCCCGGAGCCGCGACTCGGAGTCGACCAGGAAGTTGGCACGGGTGACCACCTGGTCCCCCGCCGAGAGCCCCCCCAGCACCTCCGAGTGCTCACCGTCGCTCGCCCCAATCTTCACCTCCCGGGGCCGGAACTTCCCCTCGCCCAGCGAGACGAAGACCACCTTCCGCGTCCCGGAGTCGATGATCGCGTCGGTGGGAACGCTCAGCCCGGTGCGCGCCGGCGTACGGAGCGTGACCTCACCGAACATCTCCGGCCGCAGCTCACCGGTCGGGTTGGGGAAGGCGAGCCGCACCTTCGCGGTGCGCGTCTTGGGGTCCATGATCGGGTCGATGAAGATGACCTTCCCGAGGAACTCCTTGTTGGGGAACGCCTGCAGGGTGAGCGTCGCCGGAGTCCCGAGCTTCACCCGGCCCAGGTCGGACTCGTAGGCGTCGGCCAGGACCCAGACCTGGCTCAGGTCGGTGATCTCGTAGGGCATGTCACCCTCGACCACCCGGTGCCCCATCACCACGTCCTTCTTGGTCACCACCCCGCTCATCGGCGTGTAGAGGGTGACCGTGCGCAGGGCCTTCCCGGTGCGCTCGAGCCGGCGGATCTCCTGCTCCGGGATGTCCCAGAGCTTGAGCCGCTCGCGGGCCGCGGACACCAGGTCCTCGCCGGCCTGCGCCGCACCCGCCCCGAGCGAGGCCCGGGTCCGGAGCGCCAGGAGGTACTCCTCCTCGGCCGAGACCACGTCCGGGCTGTAGATGCTGAACAGCGGCTCCCCGGCGCGGACCTGCTTGCCGATGTAATCGACGAAGACCTCCTCGATGAAGCCCGAGAACTTGAGGCTCACGTGGTGCACCCGCGTCTCGTCCACCGCCACCCGCCCCACCGTTCGCCAGCTGCCGCCCACCGGCCCCTCGGTCACCGGGGCGGTGCGGAGGCCGATGAGCTGCTGCCGCTGCGGATCGATGCCCACGGTGGCCAGGCCGGCGACCGAGGGCGAGGCGCCGCCCACCTCGTCCGCGTAGACCGCGATGTAGTCCATGCCCATCTCGTCCTTGCGAGGCGTCGGCGAGGTCACCTTGGGGTCCATCGGCGAGCGGTAGAAGAGGAGCTTGTGCTCGGTGACGGCGGGGGCGCTCGCCGCGACCAGCTGCATGCCGCAGATGGGGCACTCCCCTGGCTTGTCCGAGGTGATGCTCGGGTGCATCGGGCAGACGTAGGTGGTGTGGGCGTGCGGCGCGCCGGCGGAGGCCGTGGCGGTCGCGGCCGGCCGTCGGAGGATCAGCGCGGTGGCGCCCACCCCGGCGGCGACGCCGAGCACGAGCACCGAGACCAGGACGAGCGGACCGAAGCGTCGGGTGCTCATGGGTGACTCCTTCACATTCCAGGTGTGGAGGCGGGAGCGGCGGCCGCGCCCGCTCCGGAAGAGGTTCGCGCCGCGCTCGGGGCCGAGACGCCGGGGATGGTGCGTCCTGCCGACGATGCCACGCCCGATCCCGATGCGGGCTGGAGGCTCACCTCGCGCAGGGCGATGAGCAGCCGCTCGGCGTCGGCGAGCGTCGAGAGGTAGCCGCCCTCGTCCGTCACCAGCCCCCGCATCACCTCCAGCACCGAGGCGAAGGACACCTTGCCCACCCGGTACTGGAAGAGCGTGGAGCGCACCGTGGCGTCGGACTGGACGAGGAGACCGTGACGGTAGACCTCGAGCGCCTCGAGCACCGCGGCCAGGGCGGTGTGTCGCTCGCGGGTGCGGAGGGCCAGGAGCTGGCGAATGGACTCGGTTCCCTGCAGCTCGGCGTTCCGCGTCTGCTCGGCCTCGTCGACGGCGCGCGACCCCTTGTCCCACCAGTAGATGGGAAGCGACACGCCGACGCTCGCCGCCCACATCGGCACGAGCGCGCCCCGGGGCATGATCGCCGCGGTGAAGGAGAGGTCCGGCCAGCGCTCCCGGTAGGCGCTCTTCACCTTCGCCTCGGCGACCGCCGTGCTCCGCGAGGCGAGCGCGAGGTCCGGGCTGCGCGCCTCGGCGTCGGCCAGGAGCGCCTCCGCCGGGGGGAGCGGCCCCGGACGGTCGGCGGTCAGCGGAACCGGGGTGTCGAGGGGCTCGTCCAGCGGATGGACCCGGAGCCGGTTGATGCCCTGCAGCTCGGTCCGCTCGCTCGCCTCGAGTGTCAGCCGTACCAGCCGCAGCCGGGTGCGCTCCAGCTGCGCCCGGAGCAGGTCGGACTGCGGAACCTCGCCCACCTGGTAGCGGGCGCGGGCGATCTCCTCGGCCTGCTGCCAGAGCGACTCGAGCCGCTGCTGGAGCTCGAGCTGCCCCCGGACGAGGCGCAGGTCCAGGTAGGACCGCTCCACCTCGCCGAGCAAGGTGAGGCGGACCCGCTGCAGCGCCGCCTCGGACACGGTGACCCGGGCCGCCGCGGCCTCCTCCCGGTATCCGCGCTTTCCCGGCCAGGAGAGGGGGACGTTGAGGAGCACCTGCCAGAAGCTGGTGGGCTCGACGCCGATCTGGATGGCGGAGAAGCCGTCGTTCTGGATGCCCAGCACGAGGGTGGGATCTGCGAGCGCACCGGCCTGCGGCACGCGCTGGCGCTCGGCCGAGACCTCCGCCCGGGCGCGGGCGTGGTCGGGGCTCCTGGCGAGCGTCTCGGCGACCAGCCCGGACAGGACCGGATCGGCCGGGTCGCCCCGGAGGAGGGGGGGAACGGCGTCGTCACCGGGCGCCGACCGGGTGAGCTGCAGCAGGACGAGACAGAGGAGCGAGGGCACGAGCGGAGCCTCCGCGAAACAAGACGAGTGAGAGGACGTCCCGGGTCCGGCGCGATCAGGCCGTCACGGGAGGGATGCCGGGCGCGGGGTGCGCGCCGCGGCAAGCTCGGAGCGCCGGGAAGGGGCGCCCCGGTCTCACGACAGCAGCGGGAGGTTCCTGGGAGGCGGAGGCGGTGCGGGCGCGTGCGACGCGGGCAGCGCGGCACAGGCGACAGGGACAGTGACCGGCGTCACGACGACGTGGGGCGGAGCGAGCGCGAGAGACGAGGCGGGGTGCGAGGCCCGGACCGGCTCGGACACCGCGGTCTCCACCGTCGCCGCGTGCAGGACGCAGCAGTCCGGCAGCGCGGGGTGGAGCGCCACGTCGGTCGGCGGAGGAGGGCAATGCTCGCACCCCGAGTCCTCCGCAGTGCGGACACGCTCCAGCATCGGACACGACGCAGCGTGCACGGCGCTCGCCGCCTGGGCGACGAAGGCCAGGAGCAGCACGGCGGTGATGGCGACGCGAGCCACGGTGACGGCTCGAGCAGTAGCAAGGCGTGGGCCGGGCCACAACTTCCGGGTCCGCTCCCACCCGGGCCCACCCGCGGGTGCCGCGAGACTTTCGCCCCCTTCGCGGGTTCCCGCTGGTTCGTGCAAGTCTTGCGGGGTCCGGTGATGCGCGTCCGACGGCTGTTGCTGCTCCTGCTGCTCGGCGCCCGGCCGGTCTGGGCGCACTCGGTCAGCAACGAGGTGGCCCTGGGCCTGAGCGAGACCTCGCCGGCCTCTCCCCATGGTCCGCACATCGCCGACCAGCTGATCTTCCGCTTCGACCTGGCGGACGACTGGAGCCTCAAGCTGGGCGGCGCGTACACCTACGACACCGAGACGCCGCCACCGACCGGCGGGGCATTCGGAACGAGCAGCGCGCAGATTCTCATGGTGGTCGGCGGGCTGGAGTGGGACGTCTCGCCCAGGGCCACGGTCTACCTCGAGGCCTCGGGGTCCCCCCGGGCGAGCCAGACCTTCGATGCGGCCCTTCCCTTCGTCACCCCCGGCGGCGTCGAGCTGCCTCCGACGAACGTGCTGCTCTACAACGCCACCTCGAGCGTCGGCGTCCTCGGCGGAGCCACCTTCGTGGTGGGGGGCAACGAGTTCCTGGGCACGGTGCTCGGAGGGACGATCATCGACCTGAGCGTGGGGTGGACGCTGCTCACCACCCAGCAGCGGGTGGACGCGATCGTCGATTCCAACCAGAGGCCGGTCAGCCGGTCCGCGCTGCTCGCGCTGTGCAAGCTCGCCCCGAGGAGCACCGGCTGCCGGACCATCGTCCCCTACCTGAAGGGTGGGGAGGACAGCCTCAACCAGCTCGTCCTCTCGCTGGCGGTGCTGCAGTCCGTCGGCGCGAGCACCGACCTGGGACTGAGTGGCAGCTACTACGGCTACGACCAGGACCCGACGACCGCGGTCTTCTTCACCGCCCGGGCCAACGCGGCAGCAAGCGATTCGCTCGGGGGAGGCTTTCCGCTGGCGCCGGTCCGCTGGTCGATCAGCCCCAACCTGGCGCAGCGGTTCGGCAGCTGGACCCTCGCTCCCTGGTACCAGTTTCTCGAGTACGCCTCGTCGCTGGGCCAGGCGCACGTGGCCGGCCTGCGCGTTTCCTGGCGCATCGATCCGGCCTGGACGGTCTGGGTCTCCGGGAGCGCCCAGTGGGACCTGCTCTCGGACCCGTCGAGCACCTCGACCGAGAGCGCGGCCAGCACGCTGGTCCTCTCGGGCCGGGTGGCCCTCGGGTTCCGTGCCCGGTTCTAGTGCCCACGGATCGGCCTCCGGCCTCGGTCGGTCGGTAGGGGCGAATTAGGGAACTCTTAGGCTCGGGAGCTGCCCGGGGCTGGCACACCTCTCGGTCATGAACCGACCCAACCGTTACCAGCCCATCCACAAGGCGCTCCGCGCCGCGCTCTTCGACGCCACCGTCCTCGTCGCCCGGACCGAGTTCGCCCACCCCGGGGAGGCCTCGATGGCCTCGCGGACCGTGGCGACCCTGCTCGACCTCCTGGATGGCCACGCCCACCACGAGGAGGAGCTGGTGATGCCGCTCGTCGGGAGGCACGCCCCGGCGCTGGTCGCCACCCTGGAGACGGAGCACAACCGCCTCGAGGGGCTGCAGGCGGAGCTGCGGGCGCTGCTGCCCCGGACCTGCTCCGACGTCACCGCGGAGCGCGAGGCCGCCGGTCAGCTCCTCGGGCGGGCGTTGACGCTCCTGGTGGCAGACCACCTGCGCCACATGGACCGCGAGGAGACGGAGGCCATGCCCGTCCTCTGGGCCCACTGCACCGAGCAAGAGCTCGACGCGATGGATGCCCGGATCCGCGCCGCCGTCCCGCCCGAGCGCATGCCGGTCATGCTGCGGCTCATGCTCCCGGCGATGAGCACTCCCGAGTGCGCGCAGCTGCTGTCCGCGGCCCGGGCCCAGATGCCGCCCCCGGTGTTCGCCCAGCTGTCGGGCCTGGCCCGCGAGGCGCTGGGCCCCGAGCGCTGGGCGAGCACCGCCCGGCGCGTCGGCCTCGACAGCGCGGCCTCCAGCCCGCGGGCTGGATGACAGCTCCGGCGCGCGAAGGGTAAAACCCGAGTCGCGCGTGGTCTCGATCGACGCTGCCCTCATCGAGTTCCTCACCTCCGGGCTGGTGCTCGGCGCAGCGACCCGGGACGACCGCCTCGTCCCGGACGTGGTCCGGCCCGCGGGGCTGCGGGTCGAGCCCGGCGGCCAGGAGGTCACGTTCTTCGTGGCCACCATCACTGCCGGGCAGATGCTGAAGAACGTGGAGAGCAACCGTCGGGTGGCGCTGGTCTTCAGCCATCCCCAGGACAACCGGTCGGTGCAGCTCAAGGGCCCGGTGCTGGAGATCCGGCCCGCCCGGGAGGACGAGCGTCCGCTCATGGACCAGTATCGGGCCCGGTTCGCCCGGATGCTCGAGCCGCTCGGGGTGCCGCCGTCGTTCGTCATGCGCACCCAGCTCTGGCCGGCGGTGGCGGTGCGCTTCGCCGTCGAGCAGATGTTCCTCCAGACGCCTGGGCCCGCGGCCGGCGCGCCGTTCGAGGGTCCGCTGCGCAGCCCGGGGCCGCAGCCGTGATTCCCCTGCGCGAGATCGCCACCTGCTTCGAGGGCGTCATCCCGGCGATGATGGCCACCTGCTCCCTCGAGGGTGAGCCGAACGTCACCGAGATCAGCCAGGTGCACCTGGTCGACGAGAAGCACGTCGCGCTCTCACACCAATTCTTCAACAAGACCCAGCGGAACGTCCGGGAGAATCCGAACGCCACCATCCTGGTCTTCGCCCCGGTGACCTACGACCTGTACCGGCTGCAGCTGCGGTTCGATCACCCCGAGAGCGAGGGTCCGCTGTTCGAGGAGATGTCGGCCCGCCTTCAAGTCATCGCCTCGCACACCGGGATGCTGGGCATCTTCAAGCTCCGCTCGGCCGACGTGTACGAGGTTCTCTCGGTCGAGCAGCTCACCAGCTACTTCCTCCCGGCAGACCCGCGGCTCGACCCGGCGGCGCCGACCACGGGGGTGCTGGACGCGATGGCGCGCGAGCTGCGGAGCCTCCGGGCCATCTCCGACCGGGTGAACCGCGCCAGCTGCCTCGAGGCACTGCTGGAGAATGTCCTCCAGGCGCTCGACGAGGAGCTCGGGTTCCACCATTCCATGGTGCTCCTCCCGGACGAGCGCGGGCATCTGGTCACCACCGCCAGCCATGGGTACGGAACGGCCGGAGTGGGGGCGGAGGTTCCGCTGGGCGAGGGGCTGATCGGGACGGTGGCCGCCCGCCGGCGCCCGATGCGCGTCGCGGGGGTGGGAGCCGAGCTTCGGTACTGGCGCACCATCCGCGCCGAGCTGCAGCACGCGGGGAAGGCGCCCGCCGCGCCGGAGATTCCGCTGCCGGGGCTCCCGGACGCCCAGGCCCAGCTCGCGCTGCCGCTCCTGGTGGGGGATCGGCTGGTGGGGGTTCTGGCCCTGGAGAGCCGTGAGGCGATGGCGTTCGACGCCTGGACCGAGACCTTCCTCAACATCCTGGCCAACCAGATTGCCCTGGGCATCGATCGCGCCGCGACTGCGACTGCGGACGACGAGGCCGAGCCGCCGCCCGGGCAAGCCGGGCGAGGCCGGAGCGCTGCCGCCGGTCCGCGCACCCGGGTGTTCCAGCTGTTCCGGAACGACGACTGCATCTTCGTCGACGGCGAGTACCTGATCCGGAACATCCCGGCGAAGATCCTCTGGAAGCTGCTGCGGGCGAACGCCGAGACCGGGCGCACCGAGTTCAGCAACCGCGAGCTGCGGCTCGACGACTCGCTGGGGCTCCCGGAGCTGCGGGACAACCTCGAGTCGCGGCTGATCCTCCTGAGGAAGCGGCTGGAGGAGAAGTGCCCCGAGGTGCAGATCCGTCCGGTGCGGCGGGGGCGGTTCGAGCTGCAGGTCGGGTGCGGCGTTCAGCTGCGAGAGAGTGACTCGGCCTGACAGCGGAAACCCGGTCTCCGCCGTGAGGGCGAGGCTCAGGAGAGCAGCGAGTCCGGCGAACCGCTGATCCTGGGTGAGCCCCTGGCGACTCCTGGACCGCTGCCTGTAACAGAGGCGGTGGCTCGGCAACCAACGCAACGAAGGGCGTCCGGGCAGCCGGAGGGAGCCACTCCGGTGGACTCCAGATGAGCGTTCGTCTCGGGCACTCAGGGTCCGCTCGAGCTCGAGCCGTCGCAGGGAACCTCCAGAGGAGAATGTCCCTCTCTTGGTCGGCAGCGCCGCAGCAGCTGCCTCCGCCCAGCGGATGAAGCCGGTGCAGGAGTCCGCACCAGCTCAGCACCACGTCGCGAGGCGTGATCGCCGGAAAGCGCAGAGCGCTTGGTGATCGGCCTGGCCGTCCTCCACGTTGCGAGCCCTCGGTGCGCGCACGGTGTCGTCACCGGGCGTTGTGTCAGCTCGGGGGTGTCAGCGCTCCTCGAGTGATTCCTTCAACCCATGGAACCACGGGAGGTCGCCGACGGCGTGCTGGTTGCAGTCTGGCCTCGGTCCATGGGGCTCCCTGAAAGAGAGGGGACGGATCGAAGGGTGCGCCAGGCAACGCTCGCCTGGCGCCGAAATGCCCCACGACCGAGATGAGGGGGTTGCTGCTTCTCATCTCTTTCTGCGGGTTGGGCTGCGGCATCCCTCTCACGCCCGATGCCGTCCGCTGCGGGGAACATGAGACGAGCCTGGAGATCTGGTCCGACTCCAAAGGAATGACCTGCGAGCAGGCCATGGCGACGGTCGACCAGGCCATCGCCATCGGCATCGACCATGGATTCTGGGATCGCGAACCCAGGGTCTTCCTGTCCGGGATGCGTCTGCAGTTCATCGGCGACCAGGATCTCGCCGCCGTCGGACACAAGGAAGACCTGGGATTCACGATGGACGTTCTCTTCGCGCACACGGCGGCGGTGGCCTACGGCGGGGACCAGAACGCTGACTACACGAGGCCCTACGTCCGAGGGCAGCAGACCTGGCCGTCGGCCGTCATCCTGGCCCACGAGATGACCCACATGTGGCAGTGCGACGGATTTCTGGACCTCGGAGCCCTCGGCAACGACACCCAGGACCACTGCAGATGGGCCAATGAGCAGGCTCCGCTGTACGCGGACCTGGGGTGGAGCCAGTTCTCCTCGAACTTCACGGACAACTGCGAGAAGAAGCGCTGCAGCGGAGCGGTCTGCAAGTCGGCGGACTGAGCTCGCTCCATCTGCCGGGTCAGGGAGCGGTCGATGTCGTCATCGCGTGCCAGCGCGGAGGTACCGGTGATCGGCATTCATGAGCTTGAGGGATTTCCCGGTGCCGGAGGGCTTCGCGAATTGCCTGCCCCATCGCATCGCGCGTTACCATGTCCGGGCGCCATGCAGACCTTCGTTCCGTCCGATCCCGACTTCGATCGCCGCGTGCGAACGAGCTTCGCGCGCCAGAACATCATGTCCTTGCTCCAGGCGACGATCGTGCGAGTGGCGCCGGGTCAGGTCGACGTCGCGCTTCCGGTGCGCCCGGAGTTGGGCCAGCAGCACGGCTTCGTGCATGCGGGCGTCGTCACGGCCATCGTCGACACTGCTTGCGGTTATGCCGCCCTGACGCTCGTGCCTCCGGGGACCGGCGTTCTCAGCATCGAGTTCAAGACGAACCTGCTGGCGCCCGCGCGAGGCTCGACCCTGAACGCACGGGCCAGAGTGCTCAAGCCCGGGCGAAACATCTGCGTCTACGCCGGAGATGTATTCGCCCTCGATGACCACGGCGAGACGCTGGTCGCCACCATGCTGGCGACAATCATGGTCGTCCGCGGCAGGCCAGGGCTGGTGGATTGACCCCGGGTAGGGCGGTGGCCATCGGCGGGCACTGGACCTGGCCGGCCAGCGTTTCAGTCGAGGAGCTTGCTGATGCGGTTCCGGTCCACCGCCCGAACCGCCACCTGCGCCAGCAGCGCCACCGCGAAGCCCAGCCCGGCGAACCGTTCGTCCTGCGTCAGGCCCTGCCGGTAACGGAAGTAGATCTGCTGGGCGATGACCGCGACCTTGAAGAGGCCGAGCACGTACTGGAAGAGCACGTCGTCCACCGCACGCCCGCTGCGGGTGGCGTAGCGCTGGACGATCTCCTCGCGGGTCAGGTTCCCGGGCAGCGCGGTGGGTCCGAAGGCGGCCGGGCCCACCATCTCCGCCTCGCCGGGCTCGAACCAGTAGGCCAGGGTCATCCCCAGGTCCGAGACCGGATCGCCGAGGGTGGCCATCTCCCAGTCGAGCACCGCCCGGACCTGCGTGAGGTCCGCGGGATCGAGCACCACGTTGTCGTACTTGAAGTCGTTGTGGATGATCGCCCCCGGCCTGTCGGGCGGCAGGTGCGAGGCCAGCCAGCCGGCGAGCCGCTCCATGTCCGGCACGTCGTCGGTGCGAGCACGCTCGTAGCGCTCGGTCCAGCCAGCGACCTGGCGCTGAACGTAGCCCTGCGGCCTTCCGAAGTCGGCCAGCCCGGCGGCGGCCGGGTCCACCGCGTGCAGCTCGACCAGCGTGTCCACCACCGTCTCGGAGACGGCGCGCATTCCGGCGGCATCGAGCACCACGCCCGGCGGGAGCACGGTCCCGCGGAGGATGAGCCCCGGGACCCGCTCCATCACGTAGAACTGCGCGCCGAACGGGGACTCCTCCTCCGGGACGTAGAAGAGGGTGCGCGGCACCTTCGGCCACACGGTTCGCAGCCGGGTCAGCACCGTGTACTCGCGGCGCATGTCGTGTCCGGCCTTGATCTGCTTCGCGCCCTTCGGTGGGCGGCGAAGGACCAGCTCGGCGCCGCCGACCCGGAGAAGGTAAGTGAGGTTGGAGTGGCCTTTCGGGAACTGCTCGACCACCACTGGCCCGGTGAGCTCGGGGGAGTACCGGTCGAACATGCGGCGGAGCGCCTCCGGATCCAGCTCCTCGCCAGGTCGGACGGGCCGGGTCGGATCGAGCGAGGTCACCCTGGTCCGCCCCTCCGGTCGGGAAGCCCGCGGGCCCGGAGGATGTGCCGCGCCACCGACGCCTGGTGCACCTCGTCCGGGCCGTCGTAGATGCGCGCACCCCGCTCGTGGCGGAACCACCAGGCCAGCGGGGTGTCGTCGGTGATGCCCAGCGCCCCGTGCGCCTGGATGGCCCGGTCGAGCACCCGGAAGAGGGTGTTGGCCACCACGAACTTGATCATCGAGATGTCGTCGCGGGCGACGTAGGCCCCGTCCTGGTCAATGCGCCAGGCGGCGTGCAGCACCAGGAGCCGCGCGGCGTCGATCTCCGCCCGGCTCTCGGCGATCCACTGCTGGATGGTGCCCTTCAGCCCCAGCGGTCGCCCCGGGGACAGCTCGCGCGAGACGGCACGGTCGCAGAGCAGGTCGAAGGCACGCTGGCAGATGCCGATCCACCGCATGCAGTGGTGGATGCGGCCAGGGCCGAGCCGGGCCTGGGCGATGACGAAGCCCGCTCCGCGCTCGCCGAGGAGGTTCGCCGCCGGCACCCGGACGTTCTCGTAGGAGATCTCCCCGTGGGACGCCCAGCCTCCGCCCGCCTCTCCCATCACCGGGATGTTCCGGACCAGCCGCACCCCCGGGGTGTCCATGGGGACGATGATCTGGCTCGCCCGGGCGTAGATGCTGGGCTCCTCGGGATCGGTCACCGCCATGACGATGGCGAAGGCGGCCCCCTCGGCGGCGGTGGTGAACCACTTGCGCCCATCGATGACCCACTGGTGGCCGTCGCGGCGCGCCAGCGTCCCCATCCAGGCGGGGTTGGAGCCCGGCATCGCGGGCTCGGTCATGGAGAAGCAGCTCCGGATGCGTCCGGCAGCGAGCGGCTCGAGCCAGGTGCGCTTCTGCTCGGGCGTCCCGAATTCGTGGAGGATCTCCATGTTCCCCACGTCCGGCGCCTGGCAGTGGAAGCTGTAGTGGCCGAGCGGGGTCCGCCCCAGCTCCTCGCTGACGAAGGCGAACTCCATCAGCGAGAGCCCCATCCCTCCCTGCTCGCGGTGGAAGTGGGGCGCCCACCACCCCCGGGCTCTCACCTCCTGGCGCACGCGCTCCAGCTCGGGCTCGAGCACCGCCCAGCCCTCGGACATCCGCCGCTCCAGCGGCTGGATCCGTTCGGCGACGAAGGCGTGGATGGCGGGGAGGAGCTCGGCGACGCGCGGGGGGATGCTGAAGTCCATGCTCAGTGCCTCGACTGGCCGCCCTAGAGGAAGAAGTCGGGAATCAGCTCCGCCCCGGGCACGGTGGCGTACTTCGAGAAGTCGGTGACGCCCTCGGCCCGGAGCACGTCCTCGTCGACGCAGAAGTTCCCGGTGAACTCCCGGCTGGGCCGGGTGAGGATGGCATGTGCGGCGTCGGCCATGATCTCCGCCTTGCGGCTGCCGCGGACCGTGTCGTCCCCCCCGAGGAGGTTCTGCACCGCGGCGGTGGCGATGATCGTCTTCGGCCACAGGGTGTTGACCGCGATTCCCTCGTCCCGGAACTCCTCGGCCATCGCCAGGGCGCAGAAGCTCATCCCGAACTTGGCCAGCGAGTAGGCCACGTGCGGGGCGAACCAGCGCGGGTCCAGGCTGGGCGGCGGGGAGTTGTTGAGGATGTGGGGGTTCTTCGCCTTCCTCAGATGCGGGATGCAGACCTGGGAGCAGAGGAAGGTGCCTCGCACGTTGATGCCGTGCATGAGGTCCCACTTCTTCATCGGGGTCTCCACCGTGCCCGAGAGGTGGATGGCGCTGGCGTTGTTCACCAGGATGTCGATGCCCCCGAAGGTCTTCACCGTCTTCTCCACCGCGGCCTGGACCTGGTCCTCGAAGCGGATGTCCACCACGCAGGGGAGCGCCCGACCGCCGGCCCTCTGGATCTCCTCCGCCGCGGTGTAGAGCGTCCCGGGCAGCTTCGGGTGGGGCTCGGTGGTCTTGGCGGCGATGGCGACGTTGGCGCCGTCGCGGGCGGCCCGCAGGGCGATGGCCAGCCCGATGCCGCGGCTGGCGCCGGTGATGAAGAGCGTCTTTCCCTCGAGGGTGCGCATGTCGGCGCCGGACCCTATCACCGCCTTCCCGGGGCGCGTGGGCCCACGTAGCGCGCGCGGGGACGGAGGAGCTCGCCGGAGCTGCGCTGCTCGGCGACGTGGGCGCTCCACCCCGCGCTCCGCCCGATGCAGAACATCACCTGGCCGGCCCAGGGCGGAAGGTGCAGCGCGTGGGCGACGGCCAGCAGCCCCACGTCCACCGTGGGCTGGCCGAGGTCGAGCCGCACCGCCTCGGACACCAGCGCCTCGAGGGTGGCCAGCGCTCGCCTGGGCCGCGGCTGCTGCGAGGCAAGCGAGAGGAGGAGGGCGCCGCGGGGATCGCCGGCGGGGTAGAGCCGGTGGCCGAACCCGGGCAGCGCCTCGCCACGGCGCACGCGGGCCAGGACGGTGGCGCGGGCTCGCTCGGGCCGGCCGGCCTCCGCGACCAGCGCCTGGACCCGCATGCTCTCGGCGCCGTGGCGGGGCCCGCTGAAGGCCGCCAGCGCGGCGAGCGCACACGCCTCGAGGTCCGCGCCGGTCGAGGCGGCGACCCGGGCGGCGAACGAGGAGGCGTTGAGCTCGTGGTCGGCACAGAGCACCAGCGTCGCCTCGAGGAGCCTCGCTCCGCGGGCGCGGGCTCCGAGGGCGCGCTGGAGGCCGGAGGCCACGTCGGTGGCGGCCAGGGCGTCGGCGGGGCGGTGTCCACAGGCGACGGCGACGAGCCCCACCAGGGTCCACACCAGCTCGGGCCCCCCGGGCTCGGTCACCGACGGTGGAGCATCCGGGGCGCGGGACGAACCCGGTGCGGCGCGGCGTGCGCGGAGCCCGGGCCGAGATCGCGCTGCCCCCACCCGAGGCGCGGCCTCGTGGGCGCGGTGCCGCGCGAGCCGCACCGCGGACAGACCGGCCAGGAGCGCGTCGATGGGGTCGCCCGGGCCTCGCGGAAGCCCCGCGGGGAGCGTCCTGGGACGAGGCCAGACCGGGGGCGTCGCCGGCAAGACGCCGGTCCACAGCAGCTCGGCGACCGCCTCGAAGCGGGCGGTCCGGGCTAGCTCCACCGCCTCGTGGCCGCGGTACCACGGACCGTCGGGCCGGATCTCGGTCAGCGCCGAGCTGAGCACCGGCTCTCCCCACCGCAGGGCGCCGGCCGCCACCGCCTCGTGGCCCAGCCGGGCGTCGGCCCGGTGCCGGAGCGTCTCCAGGTCCTCGCGGAGGTAGCGCCGCTCGCGGTGCCGTCCGGAGGGGAACGAACGAACCCAGCGGCGGCTGGCGTAGGAGTACAGCGTGGCCACCTTCACCCCCAGGATGCGCGCGGCCTCGCGCGCATCCACCAGGGCCTCATGTGGATTGTCGAATCCAGATGGATCCATATGAGACCCACGCTAGGACAGGTCGACCGGAGGTGCACATGGCAGATTCGGCGGCATCGGGGCTGGAGGGGGTGGTGGTGGCGGACACATCCCTCAGCGAGGTGGACGGCGAGCGCGGCCGGCTGGTGATCGCCGGCCACGACGTCGAGGCCATCGCCGGCCAGCGCTCCTTCGAGGAGCTCTGCTGCGAGCTCTGGAACGCGATCCCCGGCGCCACCTCCCCGGCCGAGCTGCGCGGTGCGCTCGGTCGCGAGCGGGTCTGGGCGTTCGAGCAGATGGAGGGGCTGGGACGCGCGCTCCTCGCCCCGGACGGCATGGACGCCCTCCGGGGTGGACTGGCGCAGCTCCCGGCCCAGGGCAGCGGCTGGGACCTCTCGGTCCGGCTCACCGCCGCCACCGCGGTGTTCACCGCCGCCTGGTGGCGCCGGCGGGAGGGGCTGGCTCCGCTCGCCCCGGATCCCGAGGCGGGGCACGCCGAGGACCTGGTGCGGATGCTCCGGGGCAAGGCGACCACCCATCGGGCCAGTGGCCTGGAGACCTATCTGGTGACGGTCAGCGACCACGGGATGAACGCCTCCACCTTCACCGCCCGGGTCATTGCCTCCACCGGCTCGGACGGGTTGTCGGCGGTGGTGGGAGCGATCGGCGCGCTGAAGGGGCCGCTGCACGGAGGAGCTCCCGGGCCGGTGCTGGACATGCTCGACGCCATCGGCCGGCCCGATGCCGCGGCTGGGTGGCTGGAGCGCGAGCTGCTGGCCGGGCGGCGGATCATGGGCATGGGGCACCGCATCTACCGGACGCGCGACCCACGGGCGGCGGTGCTGGAGCGGGCGGTGGAGCGGCTGGAGAAGGACGGGCACCGAACCCCGCGGCTCGAGCTGGCGCGAGCGGTGGAGCGTGCCGCGGAGGACGTGCTCCGGCGGCGTTACCCGGACCGGCCGCTGCGGGCCAACGTGGAGTTCTACACCGCGGTGTTGCTCGATGCGCTCGGGCTCCCGCGCGAGGCCTTCAGCCCGCTGTTCGCCTGCGGGCGGGTCGTCGGCTGGCTGGCGCACATCGACGAGCAGCGGCGGACGGGCCGGCTCATCCGCCCCGAGTCGCAGTACGTCGGCCCCCGCCCGGACTGAGCGCCCGCCACGGTCAGCGCACCGGCCGGCGGGTGTGGCGGGCCACCAGCGCGCGGCAGGAGGCATCGCACTCCGGGAACCGCTCGAGGAATTCCAGACGGGAGCGGCATTCCTCCTCGAGCTCCGGCCGGGCGCAGAGCGCCTCGGCCTCTGCCCGGGTCCGGCGGAACAGCTCTCCCCGGAGGTCCGGGTCCATGCTGGCGAGCGCGCGCGAGTCGGCGTTCCGTAGCCAGCCCAACAGCACGAGCAGCAGCACGGCTGCCAGCACCAGGCCAAGCCGCACCGACCACGGGAGCGTCTCCTGACGCCGCCGCACCGGAAGCCGGCTCAAGGGTGAGGGGCCGCTGCGCATCCGCTGATCCGGAGGGCATTCTCCGTGCCAGCTCGGCCACTGCGGTGTGTGCCGGCCGGGAAGGCCAGGCTCGTGCAACCTGCACGATCAGGAGGCGCACGCCTTGCGGTTTGCATGCTGGGCGACCGGCTATCCATGCCTGACGCCCGGGGAATCGGGTGGCGCAGTTCCTGCTCAGCAGCTCGCGGCACATGCGAAACGCACTTCCCAGCCTGCTCCTGTTGTTGCTGGCGTTCCCTGCCCGCGCGGTGGACCTTCCCGGAAACATCCAGCTCCACGGCGCAGTGGACGTGTATGCCGACGCGAACTTCAACGGCCCGACCGACCATTCCAACTGGTTCCCGGGTGTCGGCACCAGCGCGAAGCGCGCCAACGAGGCGTCGGTGAACCTCGCCTCCATCGAGCTGGTCAAGGACCCCGAGCCGGTGGGCTTCCATCTGTGGCTCGGCGCCGGCACCGGGGCGAACGTGGTTCACTCCGGAGAGTTCGTCGGTCCCGCCGCCGGTCCAGACGTCTGGCAGTACGTCCAGCAGGCCTCGGTGTCGGCCAAGGTCCCGGTCGGCCGCGGGCTGATCATCGAGGGAGGAATCTACCCGAGCCACATCGGCGCCGAGGGGCTGGCCACCCAGGCCAACTGGACCTACACCCGCGGGTGGATGGGCGAGCTCTCGCCCTACTACCAGACGGGCATCAAGTTCTCGTACGCGTTCGACGACTCCTGGAGTGTGCAGCTCCACCTGCTCAACGGCTGGCAGCGGATCGGGGACAACAACAACGGCAAGGCGATCGGCACCCAGGTTGCCTGGAAGGCCGGACCGAGCACCCTGACCTTCAACACCTTCTTCGGGCCCGAGCTGGACAACGACAACGGGAGCTGGCGCTTCTTCGGCGACATCGTCTGGCTGCTCGCCCTGAGCGACTCGACCCAGCTCCTCGTCTCGGCGGACGCGGGCCTCCAGCAGCGCCCGAACGTCGACGCCGCCACCTGGCACGCCGCCCAGGCCTCGGTCCGCCATCAGTTCTCGCCGAAGTGGGCCGGAACCATCCGTGGCGAGTACTACCGGGACACCGACGGGTTCATCACCGGTGTTGCCCAGACGCTGGCCGAGGGCACGCTGACCATCGAATACCGACCGTGGGATCTCCTGATCCTCAAACTCGAGGGCCGCTACGACCACTCCACCGCCTCGGTCTTCAACACCTCCACCGTGCTGCCCGATGGCACGCCGGGCAAGGCGACGGACCAGGTCCTGGTCGTGCTCGGCGCGGTCGCCGCCTTCTGAGGAGACCCCATGCTCGATCTGATCTTCGTCGCCGTCACCGTCCTCTTCTTCGTCGTGAGCCTCGTCTACGTGCGGGGCTGCGACGCGCTGCTGGAGAACCGTCAGCCATGAACCTCGACGACATCCTCGGCAGCGTCGTGGCGGTGCTGCTCACCGTCTATCTCGTCTACGCGCTCGTCCGCGCAGAACGCTTCTAGGGGAGACTCCCGTGACCCTCGCCGCCTGGGGCCAGCTGGCCCTCTTCATCGCACTCGTCCTGCTCACCACGAAGCCGCTCGGCCTGTACATGTACCGGGTCTTCGAGGGGGACCGTCGCCCACTGCCGCGGGTCCTCGGGCCCGTGGAGCGCTTCCTGTTCCGGCTCTCCGGCGTCGACCCGAACCAGGAGCAGACCTGGGTCCGCTACGCCGGATCGGTGATGATCTTCAGCCTGTTCGGCGTGCTGGTGACCTACGCCATCCTCCGGCTGCAGGGTCTCCTCCCGTTCAATCCCCAGAAGTTCGGCGCGGTGGAGCAGGGACTGGCGTTCAACACCTCGGCCAGCTTCACCACCAACACCAACTGGCAGGCGTACTCCGGCGAATCGACGATGAGCTACCTGTCCCAGATGGCGGGACTGGCCTGGCACAACTTCACCTCGGCGGCAGCGGGCATCGCGATCGCCATCGCCCTGGCGCGCGGCCTCACCCGCCGGCTGCCCGCGGGCTCGCCGCGCACCCTGGGGAACTTCTGGGCGGACCTCATCCGCTGCACCGTCTACGTGCTGCTTCCGATGAGCCTCGTCTTCGCCCTGGTCCTCTGCAGCCAGGGAGTGATCCAGAACCTCTCCGCCTACCGCGAGGTCACCACCGTGGAAGGGGCGAAGCAGCTGGTGACGCTCGGGCCGGTTGCCTCGCAGGAGGCGATCAAGGAGCTGGGCACGAACGGCGGTGGTTTCTTCAACGCCAACAGTGCACACCCGTTCGAGAACCCGAGCCCCTTCACCAACCTGGTGGAGATCTGGCTCATCTTCTCTCTTGGCGCCGGTCTGACCTACACCTACGGAAGGATGGCGCGGGATGCCCGACAGGGATGGGCAATCTTCGCCGCGATGGGTGTCATGTTTCTCGGCGGAACCCTCGTCGCGCACTGGGCGGAGGCCAAGCCGAACCAGGCCCTGGCCTCGCTGGCGCTGAACCACTCCGCCGGGAACATGGAGGGCAAGGAGGTCCGCTTCGGGACCTCCA
>Ga0335084_10000338_pt1 | contig 38681 bp, 31 predicted proteins | sample Lox_Sample_44_FD_206721 | JGI IMG/M metagenome (GOLD analysis project Ga0335084, IMG submission 206721) | Soil microbial communities from Loxahatchee National Wildlife Refuge, Florida, United States - Lox_Sample_4.4 | ecosystem: Environmental > Terrestrial > Soil > Wetlands | place: USA...
CCGGCAAGTTCGGCGACATCGACGCGAACAACCGGTCCCAGGCCGCGGACGGAGCGAGCTGGCGCTCCGTCCAGAGCACGAGCGGGCCTTCCGACCTCTACGTCCAGAACAACGTCTGGGCCCCGGGTGGCACGACCGGGTGGCACACGCACCCAGGGCACAGCCTCATCATCGTCACCGCCGGATCGATCACGGCGTACGACGGGAAGGACACGAATTGCACGCCGCACGTCTACACGGCCGGGATGGGGTTCGTCGATCACGGTGGAGACCACGTCCACGTCCTGCGGAACGAGGGCACGGTCGAGGCGCGAACGATCGCCGTCCAGCTGATCCCGGCGGGTGCCATGCGGCGCGTCGACGCGCCCGGGAATCCGCACTGCCATTTCTGAGCGGCGTGCGGGCCACCATTGACGGGCGACGCCGAGCTGCGGCGGTCCCCGTGGCTGGATTCGATTCAGGTCCGGTTGAACGGGCAGGCCGCCCCGATGCACGTCGGGTTCTTCCCCGCCCGTTCGCAGGCGAGGCCCCGAGCCGGCAGGTCCACCCCGAGCTGCTCGCGCGCGAGGCGCGCCGTGGCGAGGATGGCCACGAGCGCGTTGCGGCGAGAGCAGAGCGCATCGTCGCCCCGGCCGATGAGCGTGGCGGCCCGCGCCGCCGCGCGGTCGGCGAGCGCCGGGTCCGGTCGCCCGGTCCAGACCACCGCGAGCGAGACGAACACGCCGGCGCCGGAGGCCGCGCCCTCACCGTCGCGGCGCGGCGCCGCCGAGCCACGCGCCATGCGCACGGCGACCTCGCGCACGCGGGCGGCCCGGAGGTCGCCCTCACCTCGCACGTTGGACCAGGCCGCCGCGAGCGCCGCCGGCACCAGGAGATCGTGATCGTCGGGAAGGAGGCGCAGGACCGGGTGCCGCGTGATCCGCTCGGCGATCGCCACGGGGTCCCGCTCGCCGGTGGCGGCGCAGGCCCGTTCCACCACCTCGCCCGTCGGGCCCGCCAGGCACGCCGCGCACACGGCGTGACCCGAGCGACAGCGCTCGGCCAGCCCGGCGGTCCTGCCGCACAGCGCGCAGGGCGCCGGGCCCACCCCGGCCTCGGCACGGGCCCCGCCGCAGACCAGGCAGGCCCAGGCCCCCGGAGCGTCCGGCGCCGCCGGCGGGGAGTCCGCCGGGCCCGGGCCACCGCGCTGAAAGATCCGGAACCGCACGCTGCGTCTTTACCGGCGGGTAGGCTCGCGGTGCAAGCCCTTCACGCCGGGTCAAAGCCTCCGGGCCCGGCGGGGACCGGCCTGCCGGCCTGCGCCACGACCCTCACCGAGGAGCCGGCGCCGAGCGCAAGGCCGTCGCCGCGCGCCTCGGCGCCCTCCACCGCCACGACGTCGCCGCGCAGGAGGTAGCCGAACCGCCGGTTGGCGTCCGCGACGTGCTTCTCCTGGAGGGCGAGCCCCATGCGCCCCTCCGGCCCGCAGCCCATGTAGCGGAGGCGGCCCTTGCCCGGCAGCGGCTCGGAGACGATGCGGAAGACGCGGCCGGGCGGCGGCGCGGGCCAGCGCTCGCCGGGGGCGGCCACGACGAGGTAGCTCATCTTCACCGCCTCCCGGCGCAGCCCGGCTGCGCGGCCGATGCCCGCCACGAGCGGCGGCGGATCCACCGGGCGCTCGGCGTGGCACCAGTCGGTCTCGCGGACGAGCGCCGGGCACGGCCCGCGGAAGAGGCAGGGCGCGCGGATGGCGTGCCCGCGCGCGACGAGCAGGTCGCGCACCCTGAGGAGCGCCCGGGACGTGTCGCGCAGCGCCGGCTCGATCACCACGAGCGACCCCCCCGGCTCGAGCAGCCCCAGCGCCTCCTCGAGGAGCGCCGCGCGGCGCGCGTCCGGGTCGGGCGCGCCCTGGAAGAGCTCGTTCAGGACGTGGCCGACGGCCACGACGTCGAAGCGGCGCCCGGGCACGAGCTGCGCGAGCGGCTGCCCCTGCGACGGGTTCCACGCGCGCATGGACACCGGCTCGCCCGCCTCCTCGGCGAGCGCCCGCGCCGCCTCGAGCGCCCGCGACGAGCGGTCGGCCAGCGTCACCTCCGCCGCGCCTGCGTCGAGCGCGGCGAACGCCACCGGGCCCGGACCGCTGCCGAGGTCGAGCACCGCCCGGGGGCGGCGCGGCAGCTCCGAGAGGACCCCGCGTGCCTGGAGGTACGAGACGGGCCAGTAGAAGAGCAGGTAGGCGCCGAGGAGCCGCGCGTCGTCGAGGTAGCGCGCCCCGGCGAGCTCGCGCTCGCGGGTGAGCCCGCGGGAGAGGCGCTCGACCGCGGCCGCGACCGATCGCAGCTCGCCCGGCGAGAGCTCGACCTCGGCGGCCCTGGACCCGCGACCGCCCTCGAGCTCGCGCCCGACGTCGCCCTTCCGGCGCGGACGCCCGCGGCCCGGCTCCTGCCAGCGGCGGTCGGCGGTCTCGGCGCGGGCGTCGGCGCGGGCGCCGGCGCGCCAGGTCGCGACGAGGCGCGGGATCCACGCGGCGAGCTGCTCCTGGGGGGTGGCCACGGGGATGTTCTAATCCGGAGGCGCGTGAATCGGGCGAGCATCTCCGCGGGAATGGCCCCAGAATACGCGCCAGACGGGGAACCCCCGCATGATGACCTCGTTCGGAACCGCGCGCCGGCTCTTCATCGCGTTCACCCTGCTGGTCGCGACGTTCGTCGCCTCCTCCTGGTTCACCCTCGACCACGTCCGGGAGATCCACCGCGGCTTCCTGGACATGAGGCGCCACGAGGAGGGCGTGCGGCTGGCGCTCGAGCTCGCGAGCGCGGTCCGCGACCAGTACGCCCACCAGGCCCACACCATCATCCTGGGAAACGCCTCCCACCTGCCGTTCTACACGGAGGCGGCGGGGCGGGTGACCGAGCTCACCGCCCGCGTCCGCGCGCACGCCGAGCACCCCGACGAGCAGGCCTGGGTCGCGGACATCGAGCGCGCGACGGGGGAGCTCGACCGGCTGTTCCGGGAGAGCATCGTGCCCGCGGTGCTGCGGCACGACGTGGCCACGGTGCAGGACGAGCACGGCCGCGCCCAGCTCCTCGTGACGTCCATCCAGGGACGCACCGATCTCCTCGCCGACCGGTTCGAGGCGTCCATCGAGGCCTTCCACCGCGACCTCTCGGCGCTCGAGACCGCCACCTTCCGCTGGGCCGTCTTCTTCCTCTCGGTGGTGCCGGCGCTCGCCCTGCTCGTGGGCCTCTACGTGCTCCGTTCGGTAGCCCGGCCGGTCGAGCGCCTGATGGAGGGCGCCGCCCGCCTGGCCGGAGGCGACCTCGACACCCGCATCGCCGTGGACACGCCCGACGAGTTCGGCGCCCTGGCGCGGCAGTTCAACGCCATGACGGCGTCGCTGAAGGAGCACCAGGCGAGGCTCGTGCAGAGCGAGAAGCTCGCCGGCATCGGGCGCCTCGCCGCGGGCGTGGCCCACGAGATCAACAACCCGCTCGCGGTCATCCTGGGCAACGCCCGCATCGTGCAGCGGAAGGCGGAGGGCGTGCTCCGGGAGGACCTCCAGGTCATCGAGGACGAGGCCTTGCGCGCGAAGCACATCGTGGACGGGTTGCTCGACCTCTCGCGCGCGGCGCCGCTCGAGGTCGAGCGCCTCGATCTCCGGGCGCTCTGCGACGACGTCGTCGGCCGTCTGCGCGAGACGGGGGCGGTCGACGCCGTCGAGGTGGCGGTGACGGGCCGCGCGACGGTGGAGGGCAGCGCCCCGAGGCTGCGGCAGGTGCTGCTCAACCTGGTGAAGAACGCCGCGGAGGCCGCCGGGCCGCGAGGCCGGGTGGAGATCGCGGTGGAGTCCACGCCCGGGGGCGCGCGCGTCCGGGTCCGGGATTCGGGGTCGGGCCTGGACCCCGCCGCGCTGAGCAAGCTCTTCGAGCCGTTCTTCACGACGAAGCCGCGCGGCACCGGGCTCGGCCTCGCCATCTCGCAGGGTATCGTGCGGGCGCACGGCGGCACGCTCGAGGGCGAGACGCTCGATTCCGGCGGGGCGCAGTTCACGGTCACGCTGCCCGCGCGGGCCGCGATGGGGAGCTGACCCGATGGAGCGCGCGCGCATCCTCGTCGCCGACGACAAGGAGAACATCCTCCGACTCTTCGCCCGCTTCCTCGGCGACGGCTACGAGCTCACCACCGCCGCCGACGGCGGCGCGGCGCTGGCGCTCGTGGCCTCCCGGGAATTCGACGTGGTGGTCACCGACCTGCGCATGCCGGTGGTGGACGGGTTCGAGGTGCTGCGCGCGGTGAAGGCGCGCTCGCCGTCGACCGAGGTCGTCATGATGACGGCCTACGCCACCGTGCAGGACGCGGTGCGCGCCATGAAGCAGGGCGCGTACGACTACCTCGAGAAGCCGTTCGACCCGGACGACGCCATGCTCGTCATCGCCCGGGCGCTCGAGCGGCGGCGCTTGGGCATCGCCCCCGCGCCGGGGCCCGAGGAGGGACCGTACGGCTTCCACAACCTCGTCGGGCGGAGCGCCCCGATGGTCGAGGCCTACCGGCTCCTCGACCAGGCCTCCCGGCTCGACATCACCGTGCTCATCACGGGCGAGACCGGCACCGGCAAGGAGCTCGCGGCGAGGGCCGTGCACTACCACAGCGCGCGCCGGGAGCGCCGCTTCGTCCCCGTGAACTGCGGGGCGTTGCCCCAGGATCTCGTGGAGAGCGAGCTCTTCGGCCACGCGAGGGGCTCCTTCACCGGCGCGGTGGGGATGAAGCCGGGCCTCTTCGAGGAGGCCGACGGAGGCACGATGTTCCTGGACGAGATCGGCGAGCTGCCCCTCGCCGTCCAGGTGAAGCTCAACCGGGCGCTCCAGGAGAAGGAGATCCGGCGCGTCGGCGACACGCGGGCCCAGCCGGTGGACGTGCGGGTCATCGCCGCCACGCACCGGGACCTCAGGGCCGAGGCCGCTGCCGGCCGCTTCCGGGAGGACCTCTTCTACCGCCTGAACGTCTTCCCGGTGCGCCTGCCCCCGCTCCGGGAGCGGCGCGAGGACGTGCCGCTGCTCGCCGCGCACTTCCTCGAGAAGCACGCCCGGGCGCTGCGGAGGCCGGTCTCCTCGATCGAGCCCGACGCGCTCCAGGCACTCGCCGGCCACGCATGGCCCGGCAACGTCCGCGAGCTCGAGAACGCCATCGAGCGCGCCGTTGCGCTCGCGGCGGGAGCGTCCATCGCGCTCGTGGACCTGCCGGAGGAGGTGCAGACGACCGGTGACCCGGGCGGCGTCCCCGCGGAGCTCCTCGCGAGGATGCCGTACAAGGAGGCCGTGGAGCTCGCCCGCGACCGGGTCTCGCGCGAGTACCTCGCGGCGCTCATGCGCGACCACGAGGGGAACGTCACGCGCGCGGCCGCCCACGCCGGGATGGAGCGGGAGAGCCTGCACCGCCTGCTGAAGCGCTTCGGCGTCCGCTCCGAGGACTTCAAGAAGCGCTGACCTGCGCGCTCCCCGCCCCCTTCAGGCGAGGTCGAACAGGAGGACCTCCGCCCCCTTCGCGCCGGCCGCCCTGAGCTCGACGGCCTCCTCGGCGGACACGGCGGCGCCGTCGCCCTGGGCGAGCGCCGTGCCGTTCACCTCCACGGACCCGCGCGCCACCTGGATCCAGGCGTGGCGGCCGGGCGCGAGCGCGTGGCGGACCTTCTCGCCCTCGGCGAGCAGGGTCGCGTACACGCGGGCGTCGGCGTGGAGCGAGAGCGAGCCGTCGGCCGCGTCCGGCGAGGCGACGAGGCGAAGCCTTCCGCGCCGCCCGGCCTCCGGGAAATTCGTCTGGTCGTAGCGCGGCTTCACCCCGCGCTCCGACGGCAGGAGCCAGATCTGGAGGAAGTGCACCGCCTCGCGGTCGGACCCGTTGAACTCGGAGTGGGTGACGCCGGTGCCGGCGCTCATGCGCTGCACGTCACCCGGGCGGAGCACGCCGCCGCCGCCGGACGAGTCCTCGTGCGCGAGCGCGCCCTCGAGCACGTAGGAGAGGATCTCCATGTCCCGGTGGCCGTGGCGGCCGAAGCCCTGGCCCGGCTTCACCACGTCCTCGTTCACGACGCGCAGGCTGCGGAAGCCCATGTGCGCCTCGTCGTGGTAGCTGGCGAAGGAGAAGGTGTGGCGGGTGTCGAGCCAGCCGTGGTCGAAGTGGCCGCGGTCCTGCGACTTGCGGACGGTGATCATGGCCGGAAGGTAAGGCCCGGGAACGGGCCGTAAAGGCCACACAAGTGGCCTCCCCGGAGCCCGCGGGAGCCCGGCTCAGTCCGGCAGGGGGAGCTCGAGGGTGAGCCCGTCGGAGGCCACCTCGACGGGCCCCGGGAACTCCTCGCGGGCCTGGTCGAGGAGCGGCTGCCATTCCCGGTCGTAGCGGGTGGAGAGGTGCGTGAGCACCAGCCTCGCGACCCCGGCCTCACGGGCCACCCGGCCCGCCTCCCGGGCGGTCGCGTGGAAGGTCTCGAGGGCCCGGGGCTGCTCGCCGTCGCCGAACGTGCAGTCGTGCACGAGCAGGTCGGCCCCCCGCGCGGCCTCGACCGTGCCCGGGCAGGGCCGGGTGTCGCCGGAGAGGACGACGATCCGTCCGCGCCGGGGCGCGTCGAGGACGTCCTCGGGGCGCACCGTGCGTCCCCCGGCGACCGTCACCGCCCGGCCGTGCTGGAGCGCTCCCCACTGGTCACCCCTCGGAACGCCGGCGGCGAGCGCGCGATCCGGGTGGAACCGGCCCGGCCGGGCGTCCTCCACGAGCGCCCAGCCCACGGAAGGCGTGCGGTGGTCGGTCTGGAACGCCCGCATCTCGCAGCCGTCGCGGCGCACCGCCTCGCCGGGCGCCACCTCGTGGATGCGGACCTCGAAGGCGAGCCGCTCGGTGCCGGTGAAGAGCATGACCTCCAGCAGGCGGCGGGCCGGACGCGGGCCGTAGAGGTCGAGCGGCTCGGTCCGACCGGCCATCGACAGGGTGCGGAGGAAGCCGATGGCGCCCAGGTAGTGGTCGGCGTGGAAGTGGGTGAAGAAGATGGCCGCCACGTCGAAGCCGGTGCCGAACCGGATCATCTGCCGCTGGGAGCCCTCGCCGCAGTCGACGAGGAACAGCTCCCGCTCCCGCCGAAGGGCGTGGCCGGTGAGGTTCCGGTGAATCGTCGGCTGCGCGGCCGACGTGCCGAGGAAGGTCAGGCGCAGCATTTCCGGACGAGGATAGCGCGCCGATCAGCTCGATGCAGACGTGTAATGACCGATGGAGCGGAGCCAGACGGCGCGTGCGAAGGCGGCCAGCACGAGCGCCACCGCGAGCGCGACGAGGCCGTCCCGCGGGTGGAGCCGGCCGAGCAGGGCCTGCGCCGGGAACGTGGTCATGATGGCGAGCGGCACCACGAGCGTGAAGATCACCCGGAGCAGGCCGCGGAAGACGTCGGCCGGCCAGCGGGCCGCGTCGTAGATGGAGAGGAAGAGGAACGAGAGGTTGTCGATCTTCACCACGTAGAAGGCCGCCGAGATGACGAGGATCCAGAGGGCGTAGAGCACGGTGGTGGCGCAGGCGAGCAGCGAGATCGCCGCGCCGATCTCGGCCGGGCCCGGCGAGCGGCCCATGCGGTGGAACGCGATGGCCATGATGGCGACGCCGGCCACCATGTCCATCACCCGCCACGGCGCGAACTTGGCGGTCGAGACCAGGAACTGGGCGTCGGCGGGCTTGAGCAGCACGAAGTCGAGCGTGCCCTTGCGGATGTTCTCGACCACCGAGGTGAGCGACGGGTTCACCGCGCCCTCGAGGATGCCCTTCATGAAGACGAAGAAGGCCATCACCACGAGCGCCTCGTCGAAGGTCCAGCCCGCGATCGACTCGCGCTTGCCGAACACCACGAAGAGCGGGACCACTGCCTGCGCCGCCCAGAACAGCGACATGCCGCCCTGCACGAGGAAGTCGACCCGGTACTGGAGCGCGACCGTCGTGGAGGCGCGCAGCTGGATGCCGAGGAGGCGGAGGTAGCGCAACACGCCCTAGCCTCCGAAGGCGGCGAACCGCTTCAAGCCCGCGCGCCAGGCCGCCGCGCAGGCGAGGCCCAGCCCGGCGATCCACGCGGCCTGGATGGCGAGCTGCCGGAGGACCTCCGCACGCCCGGCCATGCCCACGATCATCTCCACCGGGAACGCCAGCATGTAGCGGAACGGCAGCCAGCGCGTGGCCGTCGCGAGCCAGGGCGGGAAGAACTCGAGCGGCACGAGGTAGCCCGAGAGCAGCATGTAGAGGCCGAGCCACATCTCGAAGAGCGCCGTCGAGTTGTCCATGCGGAAGGCGAGGGAGCCGATGAGCGCCATCGCGAGGAAGGTGATGAGCCAGCCGCCGGCGACCGTCACCGGGAAGAGCGCCAGGAGGGCCGGATCGCGGGTGAAGTGGCCCGGCCCCACCGCCATCACGGCGATCACCACGATCGGAATGGTGAGGAGGACGCGGAGCGGCATGTAGCCCATGTTGCTCGCGGCGTATGTCACGAGCGGATGGATGGGCCGGAGCAGCCGGTAGGAGAGCGTGCCCTGGCGGATCTCGTAGTTGAGCTCCCAGATCACCCAGGCGCCGGCGTTGAGCCGCACGACGAGCGCCGCCAGGTAGTACGCGGCGAAGTCCGCCTGGCCGAAGCGGCCGACCGGCGCCTCGCGCGCCACCGCCGACATGAGCGCCAGCATGACGAGCGGCATGGTGGTGGAGAGCAGCCACACCAGCATCTCGGCGCGGTAGGCGATCGCCTCGGCGAAGCCGACGCGGAGGAGCGTGGGGAGGGCGCGGAGCGCGCGGCGCACGGGGCCCGATCTTGTAACCCGGATGCGGCCGGGGCGCCCGCTTCGGCGAGGCGGGGGAGGCTGCTATCCTCCGGATCCATGCCCAAGGCCGAGACGAACGCCATCGTCACCCAGCGGATCGACTGCGCTCCCGGCCTCTTCATCCTCCGCGTGGCGCCCGACGGCTGGCAGCTGCCGCCCTTCGCGCCCGGCCAGTTCGCGGTCATCGGCCTCCCCGGCAAGGCGCCCCGCACGCCGCTCTCCGACCCGGAGGAGACCCCGCCCGAGCCGGACCGGCTCATCCGCCGCGCCTACTCCATCGCCTCGTCCTCGCTCTCCAGGGACCACGTCGAGTTCTTCGTCACGCTGGTCCGCTCCGGCGAGCTCACCCCCCGGCTGTACGCGCTGCAGGCGGGGGACCGCATCTGGCTCGGGCCCAAGATCACCGGGGCGTTCACCTTGCGTGACGTGCCGCCCGAGCGCGACGTGGTGATGGTCGCCACCGGCACCGGGCTCGCGCCCTACATGTCCATGCTGCGCACCGAGCTCTCCTCGGGAGCCCCGCGCCGCTGGGCGGTGCTGGCTGGCGCCCGGCACTCCTGGGACCTCGCGTACCAGGCGGAGCTCATCACCATGGCTCGCCTCTCGCCCCGCTTCACGTACATCCCCACCGTGAGCCGGCCCAAGGAGGAGCCCGCGCCCTGGGGTGGAGCCGCCGGCTACGTGCAGGCCCTGTGGACCGGGGGCGCGCTCGAGCAGGCCTGGGGCCGGAAGCCCACGCCGAAGGACACGAACGTGCTCCTCTGCGGCAACCCCGGGATGATCGACGACATGTGCAAGGTGCTGTACGCCGAGGGCTTCGTGGAGCACGACCCCAAGGGCCAGCCCGGGCAGATCCACGTGGAGAGGTACTGGTAGCCCCCACGCACACGCCTCACGTCCGCCCGAGGAGACTCGATGAGCGACCCGAACTCGCGAGCGACGGGCTCCACCCGCCGCGACTTCCTCCGCGCCGCCGGCCTTGGCGCCGTCGGCCTCGGCCTCGGGGCCAGCCTGCCGGAGACCGCCGGCGCGTCGGCGGGGAGCGCGGGGCCCGCCCGATCCGCAGCCGCCGGGCCCTACAACATCCTCTTCATCCTGACCGACCAGGAGCGTTTCTTCCGGCCGGGCGAGCTGCCCGCCGGCTATCGCCTGCCCGCGCACGAGCGGCTCGCGAGGCGGGGCACCACGTTCGTGAACCACCGCATCAACTCCTGCGTGTGCACGCCCTCGCGCTCGGTGGTCTACACCGGGCGGCACATCCAGCAGACCCGGATGTTCGACAACACGAACTTTCCCTGGATCGGCAGCCTGTCGCCCGACGTCCGCACGATCGGCCACCTCCTCCGGGAGGCCGGCTACTACACGGCCTACAAGGGCAAGTGGCACCTCACCAAGGAGTTCGAGACCGTCAACACGCTCGGCACGCCCACCCGGATCTTCACCCAGGAGATGGAGGCCTACGGCTTCTCCGACTACTTCGGGATCGGCGACATCATCGCCCACGTCCAGGGCGGCTGGCTGCACGACGGCGTCATCTCGGCGATGGCCGGGAGCTGGCTGCGCGGCCGGGGGCGGGAGCTCGCGGTGCAGGGGAAGCCCTGGTTCCTGGCGGTGAACCTGGTGAACCCGCACGACGTGATGTTCTACGACACCGACCCGCCGGGCTCGCCGCTCCGGCCGGAGCGCGGCATCACCCACGTGGCGCGCGATCCCGTCGATCCGCTCTACGCGAGGCGGTGGACGTTCGACCTGCCGCGGAACCACTTCCAGCCGCTCGACGCCCCCGGGCGCCCCGCCGCGCACCGCGAGTTCCTCCGCTCGCACGACGCGCTCGTGGGCGAGATCCCGAGCGAGGATGGGCGCTGGCGGCGGCGGCACAACTACTACCTGAACTGCCTGCGCGACGTGGACCGGAACATCGGCACGGTGCTCGACGAGCTCGAGGCGGCGGGCCTCGCCGACCGGACGATCGTGGTCCTCACCGCCGACCACGGCGACATGGACGGCGCGCACCAGCTGCACGCCAAGGGCGCCGTCGCCTACCGCGAGCAGAACCACGTCCCGCTCATCGTCGCTCACCCGCGACACCCGGGCGGCGGCAAGTGCCGGGCGGTGACCTCGCACCTCGACCTGGCGCCCACCCTGGTCGCCTTCACCGGGGCGGAGGAGGAGAGGCGCGCGGCCATCGTGAAGGGCCTTCCCGGCAAGGATCTGTCGGGACTCCTGGCCGAGCCGGGCGGGGCGAGGCTCGACGCGGTGAGGAGCGCCGCGCTCTTCAACTACAACATGTTCGCGTACCTCGACGGCGACTACCTGCACAGGGTGGTGGCCTTCATGAAGGAGGGCGGGAAGCCCGCGGCGCTCAAGGAGATGGGCGTGGTCCCCGACATGGCGAAGCGCGGCGCCGTGCGGTCGATCTTCGACGGGCGCCACGTGTTCTCGCGCTACTTCTCGCCGAAGCAGCACAACCGGCCGGGCACGATGGAGGAGCTCCTCCGCTGGAACGACGTCGAGCTGTTCGACACCCAGGCCGACCCCCTGGAGATGAACAACCTCGCGGCGGACCCGAAGAGGGGAGAGCTCGTGCTCGCCCTGAACGACGCCCTCAACCGCACCATCGACGCCGAGGTGGGCGAGGACCGCGGGCAGATGCTTCCCGGCGGAGCCGACGCCGGCTGGGAGGTCAACGCGGAGACGATGGCGCCCTGACGGGCTACATCCCGAGGAGCTTCATGAGGCGGGCCTGCATGGCCCGCTTCCGCCCGTCGTCGGGGCAGGTCTCGATGGCGCGCGCCCAGGCCTCGCGGGCCGACTTCTGGAACCCGAGCGACTCGTAGGTCTGGGCGAGCACCTGGTGTGCGGCGTCGACGTCCGGCCGGAGCTCGGTGGAGCGCGCCAGCTCGGCGGCCGCCTCGAAGAGCAGGCCCATCTTCGCGAGCGCGAGCCCCAGGTAGTAGTGGGCCTCGGCCGAGAGGTCGTCGCGCGCGACCGCCTGCCGCAACACCGCCACGGCCTCCTCGAGCCGCAACTCGCGGATGAGGGTCGCGCCCTGCCGCCAGGCCTGCATCGCCGCCGCTCGCGCCGCCGGGTCCCCGGTCTCCACCGCGCTGCCGATGAGCAGCACCTTCACGGTGCGCAGCACCTCCCCGGCGCGGTAGGGCTTCTCGAAGAAGGCGTCGGCGCCGAAGGCCACCTTGGCGTCGGCGGCCACGGTTCCGTGGTGGATGGCGGATGTGAGGACGACCTGCGTCGGGCGCAGCACCGGGTCGCCCTTCACCGCCCGGCACACCTCGAAGCCCGGCATCATCGGCATGAGCGCTTCCAGGGTCACGAGGTCGGGCCGGGCCTCCCGCACGATGTCGAGCGCAGCGCGGCCGTTCGCGGCCTGCAGCACGGTGCAGCCGAGCTTGCCGAGGAACGCAGCCATCTCGTCCCGGCCCTCGGAGGTCGGGTCGGCGACGAGGGCGAGCTTGCCGGCGCCCACGCCCTGCAGCCGGACGGTCGTGGCGGAGCCCGACTCCATGGGAGGCGGCGCCTTCACCGCGTGCTCGCGTGGGCGCTCGCGCCGCGCCGGCGTCGGCGCGTCGAAGGGCGTGTGGGCGACCTCTTCGCCCACGCCCACGATCTCGAGCATGTCGCCCGGCTGGAGCTCCGGCACCTCGAGCGACCCGGGCATCGGGTTCCGGGCGCCGTGGACCACGCCCACCCAGGGCGCGCCCGGATCGGGCAGGGCCGGGGCGCCCGGCCCGCGCCAGGCCTGGCTGCCGCGGTTCTTCTCGCGCACGAGCGAGTCGATGGCGCGCTCGATGGCGGCGGGGACCGCAGCGTAGCGCAGCACCTTCCGGCCGGTCACGAAGCGGAGCTCGTCGGCGAGGACGTGGTCCTCGGGATCGGCCATGGCGAGCACCATCTCCGACTTCCCCACGGAGACGGGCAGCACGCGCCGCTGGCGGCAGTAGCCGGGGGCCACCACGGCGAGGTTGGAGGTGGGAACCGCCGAGCGGGAGAAGTCCACGGCCGGGCAGCCGTGGTGGTCCGCGAGCACCTTCGCGAGCGCTCCCTCCTCCGCGAGGCCGAGCCGGAGCGCCGCCGACGCGATGTCGCCGTCGTTCGCCGCCGCGAGCGCCCGCGAGAGCGCCTCCGGCGCGAGCGCGCCGCTCTTCACGAGCTGGGCGGCCAGGTCGGCCATGGACGGGATGCTAGCCCGTCCCGCCCGGGGTCCCAAATGCACGGCCGGTGGCCGTCCAGCGCCCCGCGGGGGACCCGCCTCCGCTCCTCAGATCTCCGGCTTCGTCTCGCGGGTCATGAGGGCGACGACGCCCTCTTTCGGCGCGAGGCCCTCGTAGAGGACCCGGTAGACCATCTCGGTGATGGGCATGTCCACGGAGAGCCGGCGGGCCAGCTCGCGCGCGCTCCTCGCGTTCCGGACGCCCTCGGCCACCTGGCCCAGCTCCGCCTGGATCTGGTCGGCGGTCTTGCCCTGGGCGAGACCGCGGCCGACGGTGCGGTTGCGGGAGAGGTCGGACGAGCAGGTGAGCACGAGATCGCCCAGGCCGGCCAGCCCGGACAGGGTGAGGGGGTTCGCGCCCTTGCGGACCGCGAGGCGCGTGATCTCGGCGAGGCCGCGGGTGATGAGCGCGGCGAGGGCGTTCGCCCCGAAGCCGAAGCCGTCCGAGATGCCCGCGGCGATGGCCACGACGTTCTTCACGCAGCCGCCGATCTCGCAGCCCATGACGTCGCTCGAGGTGTACGGCCGGAAGGTCTTCGAATGGAACGCGTCCTGGACCTGCTTCGCGATGCGCTCCCAGCGCGCCGCCACCGTCACCGCGGTGGGCAGCGACCTCGCCACCTCCTTCGCGAAGGAGGGCCCGGACAGCACCGCCACGTAGGGGTGGAGGGGCACGGGCAGCACGTCCTCGAGCACCTCGCTCATGGTCATGAGCGTGTCGAGCTCGATGCCCTTCGCCACGCAGACGATGGGCATGCCGGCGTGCACGTGGCGCTTCGCCTCGATGGCGACCTGCCGGATCGCGTGCGAGGGCACCGCCATCACAACGAGCTCGGCGCCCTCGAGCGCCTTCGCCACGTCGCCGCTCGCGTGGAGGCTCGGCGGCAGGCTCGCCCCGGGCAGGTAGCGCTCGTTGCGGTGGTTCTTCGCGATGTCCTCGAGGACGCCGACGTCCTTGTCCCAGGCCGTGACGGTGTAGCCCTTGCCGGCGAGGTTCGACGCGAGCGCGGTTCCCCACGATCCGGCGCCCAGGACGGAGCAGCGCATGGTGTCCTCCAGTCAGGTCTCGGTTCGGCGAGCGGGGCCATCCTACCGCAGCCGGCCGAGCGAGGCGGCGAGGTCCATCGACACGGCCACGGCGGCGTGCAGCAGCGCGCCCCACCAGAACGAGCGGGCGCGCAGCGCCAGGTAGCCGAGCGCGACGGCCGCCGCGATGGAGCCGAATCCCTCGGCCTCCGGCTTCTGGAGGTGCGCGAGCGCGAAGGGTAGAGCGGACACCCAGACCGAGGCGACGCCGATGCGCCGGTAAAGGCCGAAGAGGAGGAAGCTCCTCCAGAACGCCTCCCAGCCCACGAAGTAGAGGGCGTAGGCCACCTCGTAGCGCAGGAAGACCGGCCACGAGCCGGCTGCGGCGGGCGCGAGCGGGTACTGCGAGGCGAACGGCTGGACGTGCGCCGCCACCACGGCCACCGGGATCATGAACGCCGCGAGGCCGCCCGCCACCGCCGCGCCGAGGCGAGCGCGCCCCGGGCCGAGGCCGTACTCCCCGAGCGGCTCGCCGAGCGCACGGAGGAGCGCGATCGGGGCGCCGAGGAACAGCACCGCCGTGGCGAGGTACCAGGCCACGTAGGTGCCGGTGCCCCCCAGCGCGGCCGGAGAGACGAGGGCGGCCATGGCGGCCGGCCGTGCCTGGTGGTGGTACACGAGGTAGAGCGCCGCCGCGGCGACGACGATGGCGGCGCCCGGCCCGTCGAGGCGCCCCGCCAGCGGCACGGGCGGCAGGTCGTCGTGGAGCCACCGGATGAGCGAACGCATGGGTGCTCGACCGGTGGGCACTACCGCCGCCACTCGAGCGGCACGCCCCTCGAGGACGCCAGGCGCTCCAGGTCGTCGAGCGCGGTGCGCGCCTTGACGAGCTCCGCCTCCATGCGCGGCAACCCCTCGCGCGCCTCGGCCATGGCCGCGGCGTCCCGTTGCTCGTCGAGCGCCTTCCTCATCCGGTCCCGCTCGGCCTCGACGCGCGCCATGCGGCCGCGCACCGCCTGGAAGGCGGACCGCCACTGCGCCTCGTCCTGAGCCCGCTCCGCGCTCTCGATCCGGTCGGCCAGGGCCGCCTTCTCCCGGCGCGTGTCGGCGATCTCGTGCACCGGGAACGGCAGCGCCTGGTCGGCGTCTCCCTTCAGCGTGACCACGGACTTCGACGGGATCTCCTTGGGACAGGTCCCGAGCGAGACCCGGGCCAGGCCCCCCTCCACGCCTTCGGCGAGGCCTCGCCGCACCATCCAGCGCATGCGCCGCTCGCTGCCCACGTCCTCCGCGAGCTCGTCGAGCTTCTCCTTCAAGTTCACCCAGCGCGCCACCACCGCCGTCGGCTCGCACAGCACCGTCCCGCCCTCCCGCACCTCGAGCTCGAGCACGGTCGAGCCGCCGGGGTCGCGCTTCATCACCGAGATCGCGAGGCCGTCGACCGCCGCGGAGACCGAGAGCAGCACCACGCGCGAGAGCTGGTCGGCGAGCTTCCGTGCGTCCTGCTCCTCGGCGGCCTTCACCGAGGCGAGCGTGGCCTGCCAGCGTTTCTGCTGCTCCCCGGACACGGCCTGCATCCCCGACGCGGCGAGCGCGTACTCGATCGGCAGCGCGAACCCGAGCCCGCCGGCGCCGGCCCATCCCAGCGTGACGATGCCGACCACCCGCCCCGAGAGGTCGAGCAGGGGCCCGCCGCTGTTGCCGGGGTTCACGTCGGCGTTCAGCTGGACGTGGGCCACGCCCTGAAGGTTGCGAGCCACCGCGCTCACCCGCCCCTCGTGCAGGGTGGCCTCGAGGCCCATGGGGTTGCCCAGCAGGAGTACCGGCTGGCCGGGCTCGAGCGCGGTCGAGTCCCCCGCCGGGATGGGCTCGCGGATCTGGGCGCCGACCACGTCCACCACGGCGTAGTCGAGCCACTCGTCGATGGACACCACCCGGCCGATGAGCTCCCGCCCGCGCGGAAGCTTCACCGTGACCTCGCTCCTGGCGCCGCAGGTGACGTGGGCGTTCGTGAGCAGGCGGTCGGGCCCGACGAAGAAGCCGGAGCCGAGGCGTCCGGGGCAGGCCACGGTCGCGAGCGCGGGCGAGGCTTGCTTGAAGACGTCGGCGTCGCTCCTCGCGGCGGCCGGCTGCGCGGCGGGCGCGGCCGCCGGGGAGGCCGCCGGCTCGCCGCCCGTGGCCTCCGGGGACCCGGCGGGAACCGGGGCGGGCGCCGCGTTCACCTGTGGTGATTCCGGGGAGGGGGCGCCGCGAGACCGGAAGAGCGCGACCGCGGCGAGGCTCGCAGCCAGGGCGGCCACGAGCCCGGCCACGGCGAGGGGGAGCAGCCGGCTCCGGCGGGCCGACTCCGCGGGAGCGCCGGCGGAGGCGCGGACCGCGACGCGGAGACCTTCCTCCTCGAGCAGCTCCACGAGGCGCCGTGCGCCGTCGCGCGCGACCCGGGCGGCGAGCGGAGCCCCGCTCGAGATCGCGGCCCGGGCGGCCCCGAAGGTGAGGCCGGGGATGCCCGACTCGGCCGCGAGCCGGGCCGCCTTGAACTGCAGGCCCGGGTCGGCCGGCACCGGCGCGAGCCGGACGTCGAGCAGGATGGGCTTGCCGCAGTGCGGGCAGTGCGCGCCCTCGCGGGAGGTGCGCCCGCAGGAGGGGCAGAGCTCCAGGGGCGAGGCGAGGGCGACCTGCGAGCCGGGGTCCATTCCGGGATTCGAGCCCGGCGGACCGCGATTGGCAAGCTACCAGAGCTGGAACGAAACGGACGCCGAGGTGTCCGCACCGTCGAGGGCGACCGAGACGGACCACGTACCGGTCATGGCGTACTGCTCGATCGGCGTGCCCGCCACCTGGAGCACGTACACCGTGCGAAGGGTACCGTCGTCGAGCACGCTCGCGGAGCGGTCGCTGCCGGTCGCGCCGGTGAACGGGATCGAGGTCGCGTAGTAGACGTTGCCGTCGGGGGCGCGGAGCTGGAGGCGCTCGGACCCGTCGGCGGCCACGCCGGACCAGTCGGCGACCACGCGCACCTCGAGGGTGTTCGCGATCTCGAAGGACGTGGTGGACGTGTACGCGCCGGCGGGATCGTCGGAGGTGAGGCCCACGACGACCGAGGGGCCGGCTTCCTGGTGAGTGGACTGGATGCCGGCGCCGCTGCCGAGGGCGCCAGGCCCCGCGCCGCAGGCGGAGAGCGCGATGGCCCCGAGCAATCCCGCGAGCGTCCCCGTCGTCGTGCGTGCGTTGCCCACGTGTCGTCTCCTCGCTCGAAGACCGGGGGTCGATCCCCGGGTCACCCCGGACGACTTCTCCACGCGGCGTGCCCGCGACCCTCGTCCGGGGAGGCGCTCGCAACCGCGCGGCCCGACGCGAGATCGCGTCCCGGGCCGCGCGGGAGCCCGCGGAGGTGCGTGAAACCCTGGGTGGAATCCGTGCTCCGCCCCGCCGCCAGGATCCCGGCGATCGTCATGGAGCCGTCGCGGAACCGTTGCGCGACGGGGCTTCCGCGGCGATGCTGCCCGCCTGAGCCCAGCACCCTCGAGCCCTCGGGCCGAACCGAGATCCGACGTCCGGGCCGACCTCGAGGCGGCCCTCGCGCTCGTGGCGCGGCCGCCGCGCGACGCCGGGCTCGCCGCCGGGGCGCTCGTCGACGCGGCCTTCCGTCACGGCGTGCTCTCGGCGCTCGCGGCCCGGCCCCTCCCGGGCGACGGGCAGGCGAGGCGGCAGATCGAGCGGCTCGTCTCGGGCCTGCGCGTCGACAGCGCTGCGAGGCGGGCGGCGCTCGACGACGTCCTGCGCACGCTCGAGGTGCGCGGCATCGCCGCCTGCCCGCTCAAGGGCACGTTCCTCGCTGAGCGCCTCTACCCCGATCCCCCCCTGCGCCCGGGCGGCGACCTCGACGTGCTCGTCGTCCCGCGCGACGTCGAGCCCGCCGTGCAGGCGCTCGAGGCGCGAGGATGGACCCTCGATCGCGGCCTCGCCGAGCGCCACGCCCGGCGCCACGGCCACCACCTCACGCTCTTCCAGGCCGGCCGGCCCGCGCTCGAGCTGCACTTCCGCCCGCTCTCGGGGTTCGCGAGCGACCTGCCGGCGGACGAGATCCTCGGCCGCGCCCGGCCGGGCCGCACGGCGGGAGGCGCGCCGGCGCTCGTGCTCGCGCCCGAGGACGAGCTCGTCGTCCTGGCGCTGCACGCGCTCCATCATCACCTCCGGCGCGCGGGTTGGGCGCTGGACCTGCTCCTCTTCCTCGATGCGCACCCCGCGCTGGACTGGGACGCGGTGTGGGAGCGCGGCGCCCGTTGGCGCTGCCGTCGGGCGCTGGCGCACGCGCTGCTCCTCCTTCACGACCTCGGCGCCCCCGTGCCGGTGCGCGAGGCCGCCGGTCGCCGCGCGCGGCTCGCCGAGCGTCTCCGATCGGCCATCCTCGCGAGGCCCCGGGGGAAGATCCGGACGGCGCTCGGCATCGCCTTCGACGGGCTCCTCGCCGACGGCGTTCCGGGAGCGCTGCGGACCGCCGCCCACGACGTCGCCTGGTCGCTCCGGCTGCGCGCCCACCGCGCCCTACACGGCGAGCGCCCGCGTGTCCCGTAAGATGCTCACGGGACTGGGGAAACTTTGCGTTCCCCCGGCATCGGGATCATACTGGCGCCAGCGAAATGACACGCGCTCCGGACGCCCACGCTCCTCTCTGGCAGTCGGTGAGAGGAAGCAGCATGAGCCCCACCCTCGTCCCCGGGGACGAGGTGCGCCTCGAGCTCGCCCGCGCGGCGGACATCACCGCAGGTGACGTCGTGGTGGTGCGCCGCGGCGGCGGGAGCCTCGCCATCCACCGGGTGGTCTCGGTGGGTCCGGACGCCATCGTGACCCGAGGAGACGCATGTCCACACGACGACCCGCCGGTACGCGCGGACCGGGTGCTGCTCCGGGCGGCGGCGATGCGCAGGGGCGGCCGGGAGCGAGGCATCCCGCGGCGACCGCCGGCGGCGACGCGCCGGCTGCGCTCGATCCTGGGGCGGTTCCGCGGGTCGGCTCGCGCTGCGCTTGGCAGGTGGTGGCCGGCGAGGCCGTCCTCCTCGACGTCGACCGGAGGCGCATCGTGGGCCTGAACCCGGTGGGGAGCTTCGTGTTCGGCCTCGTGGACGGCACGCACACGGTGCGCGATCTGGCGGGCGCCGTGGCCGCGCACTTCGGGATCTCCGAGGACCGCGCGCTCGCGGACGTGTCGGGCTTCGTGGGTATGTTGAGAGCCCGGGGGCTCCTCGAGGACGGGCGCCCGTGACCGGCTCCTTCGAGCGGGCTCGCAGCGCGGCAGGCGGCCGGGGGGGCCTCGGTAACGCCGTGGATTTCCGGAGGTGCGCGGATGGACGGGGAAGCGAAGCAGCCGGGGCGGGAGGCGGAGGGCGTTTCACCGCCGAAGGCGCCGGCGTACGAGCCGCCGGCGATCGCGTGGGAGGAGGAGCTCGCGGCCATCGCCGCGTCGAGTTGCGCGACGATCGATCCCTTGGATTGCGGCGACCCCCGCACAACCGCCTGACCCGGCTCGCACGCGCCGCCGCAGCCGCCGCGATCGTCGCGCTCACCGCCGCCGCGGCGCCCACCTCGGCGCAGGTGAACCTCGCCATCGCGACCGCTCCGGGCAGCCCGCCGATCGCCAACGCGGTCACCCACGGGCTGCCGTCGTCGATCTCGTTCACCGCCACGAACACGAAGGCCGGCACCCAGCTCCGCCAGATCGAGTTCCGCCTCGCGTCGAGCTACACGATCCAGGGCGGCCTCGGCCCTCCGGGCTGGACCGTCACGCGCATCGTTTCGGGCACGTTCTGGACCATCCGTTTCCAGGTGGCCGACTGCGCCGTGGGCGGCATCGCCTCCGGCGGCTCGGGCACGTTCCGGGTGGACACGACGCCCCCCGCCGGCACGCTGGCGGCGGACGCGACCGACGCGCTCAACCGCATCACGCCGAGCGATCCCTGCGGAGGGACGACGGGCTGGACGGTCACATCCGCCGCGTCGGTGACCTGGCTCCGCAAGGTGCTGCAGGTGACCGGAACCGTGGCGCCGGCCCAGGGGGCGCCGCCGGTCGCGGCCACCGCCACCTGGACGGTGAAGAACCTCTCCTCGGCCACGAAGAACGGCATCACGCCCACCACCGCCGTGACCCCCTCGACCGGCTTCACCGGCGGCACGTGCCTCCCGCCGTCGCTCTCGCTCGCCCCGGGCGCGAGCGGCAACTTCACGTGCACGTACAGCATCACCACGCCGGGCTCGTACGCGTTCGCGGCGACCGCCGGGACGGCCGGAGCGACCGCCGTGGGCGCCTCGGCGGGCAGCGTCCGGGTGGGCGCGGCCACCGCCACCTTCGCCTTCGACAGCCTCTCCGCCGGCCGCGGCGACCGCGTGCGCGCGACCCTCACGGTGCGCAACAACGGCGCGAGCGCCATCACCGCCACGCCGCCGGGCTACGCCGCTCTCGTCCTCACCAACCTCACGAAGGCGGCCGGCGCGACCGACCCGGCCGCCGCCTCCGTCCCGGCGGGCGCCACACGGGACTTCGTGTACTCGCTCGACGTCACCGGCCTGGTGGGGTCGAAGTACGTGGCGCAGGGCACGGCGTCGACCACTGCGGGCAACACGAACGTCGCCGTCACGCCCGCAGGCACGGTGAGCGCCTCCCTCGTGGACTGGACGCCGCCCGCCGTCGTGAAGGCGCGCACCGCCTCGCCCTACCTCTTCACCGTGACCGTCGTGAACGGCTCCGCCACGGCCGTCTCCGAGGTCGACGTCGTGAACCCGCAGAACGGGTCCTGGACCGTCATGGCCAACCAGGGCACCTCGTCGCCCCTCGGCTACCGCAACCGAACCATCAACGGAGCGGTCACCACGCTGCGTTACACCGGCACGCTCGCGGCGGGCGCCACCGCCACCATCCATTTCCAGTTCACGGGCGTCCCCACCGTCGCCCAGACCACCGCCTACCCGTTCCAGGTGGTCGTCGTCCCGAGCGGCGGTGGCCAGTTCTCCACGACCTACGCGGTCACGGCCTCGGTGGCCATCCCGATCCCGGACGTGTCCGGCCTCACCGTCGCCTCCAACTCGGGCGGGCAGGTGCTGGCCTGGACCAACACCGGCAGGACCGACGCGCCCCACGACGGCGTGGTGGTGTTCCGCACGGCGGCGCCCTCGGTCCCGCGTATCCCGGCGGACTTCGTGGACTACACCGTTCCCGCGAACCAGCCCGCCGACTTCTTCTACGCCGACCGCGACTCCTCGGCGATCGACACGATCGCCGACCCGGCCGTCGGCGCCTACAACTACCGCGTCTGCAACCGCGACGCGCTCGGCGTCTTCTCCGCGTGCAACACCGGCTTCTGGAACGGCGCCGGCTGGATCGACTCGGCTATCCCTCCGGCCGGCGGCTGGACGCACCAGCTCGGCGGCGCCGTGCTGCTCCTCCCGGGCGTCGTCCCGGGCAACCGTGTTGGCATCACCTCCAACGCGCCGTCGGTGACCGTGCTCGACCTCGCCACCGGCGACCGCGCCTTCGACCCGATCCCGCTCTCGGCGCTGCCCTCGAACGGCACGCCGGCGGGGCGGATGGGAAACGGCAAGCTCCTCCTCTTCGCCGCCGACAACGGCGGCCTCGTCACTGCCTTCGACCTCGAGGCGGGGACGACCGCGTGGCAGGTGACGAAGACCGGCGAGTCGTTCGTGGCGGGCGTTGCGGGCATCACCCGGTCGTACGCGCCCGCCGCATTCCAGGCGGCCTACAACCAGGACGTGCTTTTCCTCCCGTCGACCACCGGGCGCCTGCTCGCCGTCGACGCGTGGACCGGCGCCACCCTCTGGACCGTGAGCACGGGCGCGGCGGGCGGGCTGCGCGCGCGCATCGTCTATGACTACGCAACGAACAAGCTCTACGTGCCCGCGAGCGGCGGCGGGGTGCTTGCCTACGACCTCGGCACCTCGAGCTCGACGAAGGCGCCCACCGCGGCCGCGGGCTTCACGAACCCGGGCGGCGCCTTCCGCCTGGGGTGCGTGCGCGCCTCCGCGGCGACGGACCTCGCCTGCGTGGACGCCTCCGGCAACCTCGTCGTTCTCGACCGCGCTACGGGGGCGGTGAAGGCGACCCTCGCCACCGGCGCCTCGAGCCCGTCCTCGCTCTGGCCGGTGGGCGGCACGGCGGCGGGATTCGTGGTCGGGAACGCGAGCCGCGTTGTGCGCGTGAACATCGTCTCCCCGCCCTCGATGTCCCTGGCCGGAACTTGGGCTCCGGCCGGCGTCACGCTCTCGCCGGTGCAGGTATTCGTCTCGGACGGCTGGATCTACGTGGGCGGCAGCGACAAGAAGCTCCACAAGCTCCGCCTGTCCGACGCCGGTGACACCGGCATGACGGCGTCGATCACCCCGCAGGCGGCAAGCGTGCTCCTCGGCCCACCCGGCTTCGACGTGGTGAACAACCTGTTCGTGTTCGGAACCGACGACGGCCGGGTCTGGGCCGTCAAGAGCTTCTGACGAGGACCGCGATGCGCAACGCCATGACGCTCGCCGCCCTGTTGCTCGCCGCCTCTCTGGGCTGCGCCGACCCCTCGCCCTCGCGGCCGCCGGCGCCCGCGCCGCCGCCCGAGCTCAGGGCCACGCTCACCGCGCGCGACGGCGCCGGTGCCTCGGGCCCCTTCGCGCTGTCCGGGCTCGAGAGCCTCTCCGTCGAGGCGCGCGTCACCGGCGCCGAGCCGGGTGCCCACCCTGCCCACGTCGACGTGCTCACCCCGCGCGGCATGCTCTACGCGCAACTTCCGGGCACCATCGAGGTGGCCGCGGACGGCTCGGGCCGCCTCGCGCGCGTGCTCGAGGTGCGCGGCACGCCCATCGAGTCCTTCCAGCAGGTGGGCGCCTGGCGCCTCGTCCTCGTCCTGGACGAGGGCGCGCCGCTCGCCACCGCCGAGGTCGGGCTGACCGAGTGACGGGCCACCTCTTCGAGATCGCCGGGGTGCGGGTGGAGCTCCGCTTCCACGCCTCGCCCCCCGCTGTCCTCCACCGCTACGAGCCATTCGCCTGCCCCGAGGGCGGCCCCGCCCAGGCGGTGCTCGACCTCGTCCCTGGCGAGCTCCGCGGCCTCGACGGCTTCACCGGCCACGTCCTCGTGCGCGAGGGAGCGCTGCGGGTCCAGGGTGCCGAGCACCTCGGCCGGCTCGACCTCGCCACCGGCCAGGGCCTCGCCATCGCGGACCGCACGCTCGTCGTCGCCGACTCCTTCGTGCGCGCGCTCGTGGCGCGGCACGCCGCCGCCCGCGGGGGCGTGCTCCTCCACGCGGCCGCGGTGCGCGTGGACGGCCGGGTCCACCTCGCGCCCGGGCCGTCCGGCGCCGGCAAGTCCACGTTCGCCGCGTGCGCGGGCGAGGCGCTCACCGACGAGCTCGCGGTCGTCGTCCCCGACGCTGCGGGCTCGTGGATGGTGCACGGCACGCCCTGGTGGGAAGCCCGCGGCGGCTCAGCGGCGCTCGAGGCCGTCTACGCGCTCGCATGGGGAGGCGAGTCGGTCGAGCCGCTCCCGGCGGCGGGCCTCCTCCGGCACCTCGTGACGAGCACCGTCCTCCCGGTGGACGGACCCGCCGAGCGCGCCCGCGCGTTCGCCGCCTGTTGCGCCATCGCCCGGAGCGTGCCGTTCCGCCGGGTGGCCTTCAAGCCGGCGACGCGCGTCGACGCGCTCCTGCGCGGCGAGGCCGGGAGGTCGGCCGCGTGACGGGGAGCCTAGCCGCCATCCGCGCCCTCGGCCTCGCTCGCGCGACGCCGCTCTCCCTGCACCTCGAGCTCACGTACCGCTGCAACGCCCGCTGCGAGCACTGCCTGCAGGATCGCGGCGTGAAGCACCGGGAGCTGGACCTCGGCGAGTGGAAGGCGGTGCTGGAGTCCGGGCGCCGGCTCGGCGTGCTGTTCGTCTCCATCTCCGGGGGCGAGGCGCTCCTGTCGCCGCACTTCTGGGGGGTGGCCGAGCACGCGCGGAAGCTCGGCTACGCCGTCCGCGTCTACTCGAACGGTCTCCGCCTCGACCGACCGACCGTGAAGCGCCTGGCCGCGCTCGCGCCGTTCGCGGTCGAGATCTCGATCTTCAGCCTGGAATCCGCCCGACACGACGCGGTGCTCCGGGTGCCCGGCTCGCTCTCCCGGACGATCCGCGGACTCGTCATGCTCCGCAGGGCGGGGGTGCACACCGTCCTCAAGTGCCCGCTCCTCGCCGGCACCGCGGGCGACCACGCCCGCGTGCGCGCCCTGGCGAATCGGCTCGGCTCCGGCATCGTCTTCGACCCCTCCATCTTCACGGCCATGGACGGCTCGTCGGGCCCGACGCGCTGCCGGGGCGACGACCACGCCCTCGAGGCCTTTTTCGCCGAGGGCGACATGAACCGCCCCGCGTCCGGCGTCCGCCCGCCTCCCCGCGCCATGGACTCGGCCACCTGCGGCATGGCCCGCACCTTCGCGGTGATCGGGCCGGACGGCGAGGTGCGCCCCTGCGTGGCGATGGAGCTCTCGGCGGGCAACGTCCGCGACGCGCCGCTCGAGCAGGTCTGGCGCGAGTCTCCGGTGATGCTGCGGCTCCGGTCGCGCACCCACGGGACCCTGTCCACCTGCGGCAGCTGCGAGCGGAGCGGGTACTGCGATCGCTGCAGCGCCCTCGCACTCCACGAGGACGGCGACCTCGACGGCCCCTCTTCGCGCGCCTGCCACATCGCCGAGCTCCGCGAGAAGGCCTGGGGCCTTCCCCCTCCGCCCGGTGCGCCACCCCCCGGCGGGAGGCCGCGCAAGGCGCTCCGCGTCCTCGGGTAGCCTCAGGCTCAGCCCACGGCCGCCGCCACGAGCCGCTCGAACGGCGCCGGCCGTGCGGCGGCCATCCCGAGCACACGATGCCGGAGCGCCGGCCGCCTCGCGAGCGCCAGCATGACCCGGGTCCACGCCCAGTACGGCAGGAAGCGGCGCCGCCAGGCGGCCTCGTAGGGCCAGAGCGACGCGCGGCCGGCGCCCGCCGCGAGCGCGCGCGGCAGGATCGCCGCGAGGTCCATCGCGCAGCCGAAGGCGATGGAGAGCCCCTCGCCGGTCAGCGCGTCCACGTACCCCCCGGCGTCTCCGAGGAGGACGAGGCGGTCCGCGGTCCGGGCCGCCGCCCGCCGGAGGAGCGGCCCGGCGCCCCGCGGCAGGGAATCGTGGGCCGCTCCGGCGAGGAGGCGCTCCAGGACCGGGAAGCGAGGGAGGAGGTCCTCGAAGCGGGCCGGCTCCGGCCCGCGCTCGAAGAGGAACGCGACGCCCACGCGCCGGGCGCCGGCGGGCGTGACGTACGCCTCGGCGCCGTCGGCGAAGTGGACCTCGACCGCGTCGGCCCACGGCGGGACGGCGAAGTGCCGGCGCAGGCCGAAGCGGCGCGGCGCCCGCGGACCGGATGCCACGTCGAGGCCCTCCCGCCTGCGCACCGGCGAGCCGAGCCCGTCCGCCGCGACGAGCACCCGGCCCATCACCTCGTCCCGGGACGTCACGGCCACCACCCCGTCGCGCTCGCGCCGGTGCGCGGTCACCTCGGCCCCGTCCACGATCTCGGCGCCCGCCGCGCGCGCCTCGGCCGCCAGCGCCGCCGACAGCGCGATCCGGCGCACACCCAGACCGCCCGGCGACGGCAGCGCGACGCGCGCGACCGCGCCGTCACGATCGATCCAGCGGATCTCCCGGATCGAGGACACGTCCTCGCCCCCGAGGCGCGGACGCACCCCGAGCGCCTCGAGCGCACGCACGCCGGCCGGCAGGACGCCCTCCCCGCAGGCCTTGTCGGCCGGCAGGTCGCGGCGCTCGAGCACCGTGACCGAGAGCCCGCGCCTCGCCGCGGCCACCGCGAAGGCGAGGCCGGCGGGCCCACCGCCCACGACCACCGCGTCCCGGAGACCGTTCACGCGCCCTCCTTGCGGCGCACCGCCCGGAGCCGCGCCAGCTCCGACCGCGCCGCCGCGAGCGCCAGCGCGAGGAGCCCCCCGCGCGCGGGAGGAGCGAGCGTTCCCGACTCGAACCTCCGGAGCGCCTCCCGGCGGCGCAGCTTCCCCGAGGAGGTACGCGGCAGGGTGCCCGGCGCGAGGATGCGCACTTCCCTCGGCGCGATGCCGGTCCGCTCGATCACCGCCTCGCGCGCCGCGGCCGCGAGGATCGCGTCGTCCTGGGCGGCGTCCCGCGCCCGCTCGGCGAGGACGACGAGCCCCTCGCCCTCCCCGTCCGACTCCACGCCGAGCGCCACCGCGCAGCCGGGACGGAGCCCCGGCAGACCCGCGAGGGCATCCTCGAACTCGTCCGGCGCGTGGTTGGCGCCGCGAACGATGACGAGGTCCTTCGACCGGCCGTGAACGTGGAGCGCCCCATCCGCCACGAAGCCGAGGTCGCCCGTGTCGAGCCAGCCGCCCACCACCGCGCGTCCCGTCGCCTCGGGATCCTCGAGGTAGCCCGCCATCACCGAGGGCCCGCGCACCAGGATCCGGCCCAGCCTCCCCTCCCCGGCGAGGTCACCCGACGCGTCCCGGACCTCCACCTCGACCCCGGCCACGGGCCGCCCCACCGGGACGATCTCGCGGCCGCCCGGCGCGAGCCTCGCGTCGCGCGCGAGCGCCACCGGGTCGACGAGCCGCCCCTCGAGCGGCGCGCCCCTCCGGGAGAACGTGACGGCGAGGGTCGCCTCCGAGAGGCCGTAGACCGGCACCAGCGAGGCGGGGTCGAACCCGTGGGGCGCGAAGCGCGCCGCGAAGCGGCGGAGGGCGCCGCCCGAGACCGGCTCGGCGCCGTCGAGCGCGAACCGCCAGCTCGCGAGCGAGCAGCCTGCGAGGTCGGCGTCTCGCACCCGCTCGGCGCAGTAGGCGTAGGCGAAGCTGGGCGCGGGCGAGAGCGTGCCGCGGTGGCGCGAGATCGCCCGGAGCCAGAGCGCCGGGCGTGCGAGGAAGTGCTCCGGCGCGACGAGGGTGAGCGGGCCGGGCCACCACACCGCGCCGAGGAGCGCACCCACGAGCCCCATGTCGTGGTAGAGCGGTAGCCACGACACCATCACGTCGCGATCGCCCGGGTCGACCTCGCGCTCGAGCGCGGTGATCTGGGCGGTGATGGCTGCGTGGCGGATCGCGACCGGCTTCGGGTCCACCGTCGAGCCCGACGAGAACTGCACGAGGGCGAGGTCCCCGGCCGCGGGCTCGGGCTGGGCCGGCGGCTCGCCGTCGAGGTCCGCCACGTCGGCGTCCCCGAGCTCCGGTCCGGCCGCTACCACCGCCTCGCCGAGCACCCTGCGGACCGTGCCCGTTGAGACGACGAGGCGCGCGCCCGACCGCGCGATCATTCGGGCGGTGGAGCGGGCGTACTCGTCCAGGCGGCCGAGCCGCACCGGCGGGTAGAGCGGCACCGGCACGGCGCCCGAGAGCCAGGCGCCGAAGAAGGCGTCCAGGAACTCGGGGCCGGTGCGGAGCACGATGGCCACCCGGTCGCCGGGGACGATCCCCCGCCCGGCGAGCCCTCCCGCGACGCGTTCGGCCCGCGCGAGCACCTCGCCCCACGGGAGCCGGCGCTCGCGCTCGGCGAGGTCCACGAAGGTGACGCCGCTCCGGTGACCTCGCGCGGAGCGCAATGCGTGCACCAGCGTGGGGTGCCGGGGAGCCGGGAGCGGCGGGCCGGTGAGCCTCATCCGGCGACCCTGCCACCGGCGCCGGGATCCGGGTCCGCCTCCGCCGGGGGGATGAGGCGCGGGTCGGCTCGCGCCAGGACGAGCCGGGCGAGGTCGACGAGCGTGCGCGTCGCGGCCGCGTCGTCGTCCGCGAGCACGATGCGGAAGCGGTCCTCGACGGCCACGACGAGCGAGAGGAGCTGCAGGGAGTCGAGCGCGCTCGCCAGGGCAGCGCCCCCGGGGGGGTCGCCCTCGAACCCCAGGTCCTCCCGCGCGATGCGCACGATCTCCCGCGCCACGGCGGCCTCGGCGCCCCGGCCGCCCGGGGCGGCCGCCCCCTGGCCGGCGTCGGGGACGGAGTTCACGATCCGTTCACCAGCGCAGGAGGACGAGCTCGGACGCGAACCCCGGGCCCATGGCGGCGAGCAGGCCCACCTCGCCGGGGCGGGCTTCCCCGGCGTCGAGCTCGTCGCCCAGCACGCAGAGCACCGAGGCGGAGGAGAGGTTGCCGATGGTGCGCAGCGACGCCCAGGAGCGCGCCAGGGCCGCGGTCGGCAGCCCGAGCGCGGCCCCGAAGGCGTCCAGCACGCGGGGACCTCCGGTGTGGGCGATCCAGCGGCGCACGTCGCGCCGGGCGAGGCCGTGGTCGGCGAGGAACGCATCCACGTCACGGCCCACGTTCGCCTGGACCACGTCGGGAACCTTCGCGGAGAGCACGACCTTGAAGCCGCCGTCGGTGACGTCCCAGCCCATCACCCGCTCGGTGTCCGGGTAGAAGACCGAGCGCGTGGCCACCACCCGCGGGCCCGCCGCCGGGAGCTCGCCGCCCATCATCACCACCGCCGCCGCCCCGTCGCCGAAGAGCCCCGAGGCGACCACGTTCGCCATCGAGAGATCCTCCTGCTGGAGCGTCAGCGAGCAGAGCTCGACGGAGAGGACCACCGCCACCTCGCCCGGGAAGGCGCGCAGGGCGTCCGAGGCCCGGGCCAGCCCGGCTGCCCCGGCCATGCAGCCCAGGCCGAAGATCGGCGTACGCTTCAGGGTGGGATGGAGGCCCATCCGGTTGGCCAGTCGCGCGTCGAGGGAGGGCGTGGCGACCCCGGTGACGGTGACGAAGAAGAGGTGGCGCACCTCCGACGTCGCGATCCCCGCCCGCCCGAGCGCGTCGCGGATGGCCGCCTCGCCGAGGTCGGCCCCCACCCGCAGGAAGGCGTCGTTGCGCGCGCGCCAGCCGGAGAGCGCCGGGTACTCGGCGAGGGGCAGCGCCAGGTGGCGGCCCCCGACCTGGGTGGCGCGGAAGGTGTCGGCCAGGCGCTCGACGTTGAAGTGCCGCTCGCCCCATCCCGCGCGGAACGCGGCGAGCAGCGTCTCCTGGTCGACGAAGTGCGGCCCGAGGGCGCGGCCCACGGCGCGGATGCTCGGGTGCGGGTTCAGGTCGTCCTCGCTCGGTCTGCAGCCTAACCCCGGCGAGGCGCTCCCGGGGACAACGCGGTTGGGGTGCACCTCGCTTGCCAAGGCCCTTTCCGGCCTTAGGTTCCGTGGCATGAGACCGGAAAGGCTGACCGTCAAGGCCCAGGAGGCGCTCGCCGGCGCCCAGGCCGAGGCACGCCGCCGCGACCACCAGGCCGTGGACGTCGAGCACCTCCTGCTGGCGCTGCTCGCGCAGCCCGAGGGGACCACCGGGCCCGTCCTCGAGAAGATCGGGGCCCAGCCGAAGCTCATCGCCTCGCGCGTCGAGGACGAGCTGCGCTCGGTCGCGAAGGTCTCGGGGGGCGAGCCCTACCTGGCGAACCGCCTCGCGAAGCTCTTCGACCGCGCCGAGGACGAGGCGAGGAAGCTGAAGGACGAGTACGTCTCCACCGAGCATCTCCTCCTCGCGGCAGCCCAGGAGAAGACCGGCGCCGGCGAGGCCCTGCGCGCCACCGGCGCCAGCGCGGACCGGATCCGCTCCGCGCTCCAGGACGTGCGCGGCGGCGCCCGCGTCACCTCGCCCGAGGCCGAGAGCCAGTACCGCGCGCTCGAGAAGTACGCGAAGGACCTCACCGAGCTGGCTCGTGCGGGGAAGCTCGACCCGGTCATCGGCCGGGACGACGAGATCCGCCGGGTCGTCCAGATCCTCTCGCGCCGCACCAAGAACAACCCGGTGCTCGTCGGCGATCCCGGAGTGGGCAAGACCGCGATCGTGGAGGGGCTCGCCCGCCGCATCGTGGACGGCGACGTGCCCGAGGGCCTGAAGGGGAAGCGCCTGCTCGCGCTCGACCTCGCGGCCATGGTGGCCGGCTCGAAGTACCGCGGCGAGTTCGAGGAGCGGCTGAAGGCCGTGCTCAAGGAGGTGGTGGCCTCCGAGGGCCAGATCATCCTCTTCATCGACGAGATGCACACCATCGTCGGCGCCGGTGCGGCCGAGGGTGCCATGGACGCCGGCAACATGCTGAAGCCGGCGCTGGCCCGCGGCGAGCTGCACGCCATCGGCGCCACCACCTTGAACGAGTACCGCAAGCACGTCGAGAAGGACCCGGCCCTGGAGCGGCGCTTCCAGCCGGTGTTCGTGGGCGAGCCCTCGCTCTCCGACACCATCTCCATCCTGCGCGGCCTCAAGGACCGTTACGAGCTCCACCACAAGGTGCGCATCCAGGACGCGGCGCTGGTGGACGCGGCGCGCCTCTCGCACCGCTACATCGCCGACCGCTTCCTGCCCGACAAGGCCATCGACCTCGTGGACGAGGCCGCCTCGCGCCTCCGCATCGAGATCGACTCGATGCCCACCGAGGTGGACGAGGTGCGTCGGCGCATCGCGCAGCTGGAGATCGAGCGGCAGGGCCTTCGCAAGGAGCAGGACGAGGCCTCGCGGGCGCGGCTGGCGGAGGCGGAGAAGGAGCTCGCCAGCCTGAACGAGGAGTTCACCCGCCTGGAGTCGCGCTGGAAGGCGGAGAAGGCGGCCATCCAGGAGCTGGCCCAGGCGAAGGCGGAGATCGACGCACTCCGGCAGTCGGAGGTGGAGGCGGAGCGCCAGGCCGATTTCCAGCGAGCCGCCGAGATCAAGTTCGGGCGCCTTCCCGAGAAGCAGCGGCGCGTCTCGGAGCTGCAGTCGCGTCTGGCGGAGATCCAGTCGGGCGGCGCCATGCTGAAGGAGGAGGTCACGCCAGACGAGATCGCCGAGGTGGTCTCCAAGTGGACCGGCATCCCCGTCTCCCGCCTCCTGGAGGGCGAGGTCGAGAAGCTCCTCGACATGGAGAACCGCCTCGGGAAGCGGGTGGTGGGCCAGGTGGAGGCGCTGCAGGCTGTGTCCGCCGCGGTCCGACGCGCCCGCTCTGGCCTCCAGGATCCGAACCGGCCCATCGGCTCGTTCATCTTCCTGGGCCCCACCGGCGTCGGGAAGACCGAGACCGCGCGCGCCCTCGCCGAGTTCCTGTTCGACGACGAGGCCGCCATGATCCGGCTCGACATGTCCGAGTACATGGAGAAGCACACGGTCTCACGCCTCATCGGCGCGCCCCCGGGCTACGTGGGCTACGACGAGGGCGGCCAGCTCACCGAGGCGGTGCGGCGCCGGCCCTACGCCGTCGTCCTCCTCGACGAGATCGAGAAGGCCCACCACGACGTCTTCAACGTGCTCCTCCAGATCCTCGACGACGGCCGGCTCACCGACGGCCAGGGGCGCACGGTCGATTTCCGGAACGCGGTGGTCATCATGACCTCCAACATCGGCTCGGCCGAGATCCAGCGGCTGGGCTCGCGCCCGGGTGTCGACCTCCAGGCCATCCGCGACGCGGCGCTGGAGCACCTCCGCGCCGAGTTCCGGCCGGAGTTCCTGAACCGGGTGGACGAGATCGTGGTGTTCCGTCCGCTCACCCGCGAGGACGTCGGCCGGATCGTGGAGATCCAGCTGGGCCGCCTGCGCAGGCTGCTCGAGGATCGCCAGCTCACGATCGAGCTCACCTCCGCGGCTCGGGAGGCGGTGGCCGACGCCGGCTACGATCCGGCTTACGGCGCACGCCCCCTGAAGCGCGCCCTGCAGCGCATGATCCAGGACCCGCTCGCCACGAAGATCCTCCAGGGCGAGTTCAAGGCCGGCGACCACGTGGTCGTCGACGAAGGCCCGGACGGGAACGTCACGTTCACCAAGGGTCGCAGGCCGGTCGAGGGCGAGGTGGTGGTCCACTAGCCCACCCGCCCGGCCCTCCGGCCGTGCCACGTCCCGTGCGCGCGGTCTCCGGCGTCCCTCTTGACGACCGGCAAGGACTTCCCCCCCCACGAAGGAGTCTCCTGCGCCTGCAGCGCGAGCCTCGTCGCGGAGGGACCCATGCGCACTGCGTCGAGCTCCGGAGCCGCACCCGCCGGCCTGCTCGCCGACCGGATCTCCCGGCTCGGCACGGAGAACGCGTTCAAGATCGGACCGTGGATCGCGGCGCTCGAGCGCGACGGCCACCGGGTCGTCCGCTGCAACCTCGGCGAGCCCGACTTCCCCCTGCCGCGCCACGTGCGCGAGGAGGTGAAGCGGGGGCTCGACCTCGACCTCACCCACTACTCGGACCCGCAGGGCATCCTCGAGCTGCGCGAGGCGGTGGCCCGCGACATGGGCGAGCGGCGGGGCATCGAGATCACCCCCGACCGCGTGGTGGTCTTCCCGGGCGCCAAGCCGCCCATCGGCTTCTGCGCCGAGGCCTACTGCAACCCCGGCGACGAGGTCGTCTACCCGAGCCCGGGCTTCCCCATCTACGAATCGTTCGTCACCTACCTCGGTGCGACGCCGGTGCCGCTCCACCTGCCCCCGGAGGACGGGTTCACCGTCACCGGCTCGGCGCTCGAGCCGCTCCTCTCGAGCTGGACGAAGCTCGTCGTACTCAACTTTCCGTCCAACCCCACCGGCGGCGTCGCAACCCCGGAGCAGCTCGCCGAGATCGCCGCCGTCATCCTTAGCAGGGCTCCGCCGACTGTGCGCGTGTACTCGGACGAGGTCTACGAGGCCATCCTCTTCGACGGCCGCCGCCACCACTCCATCGCCTCGTGCCCGGGCATGGCCGAGCGAACCGTGATCGTGAGTGGCGTCTCCAAGACCTACTCCTGGACGGGCGGCCGCGTGGGCTGGGCCGTGTTCCCCACCGCCGAGGAAGCGGCGGTCATGAAGAACCTCGCCATCAACTACTACTCGTGCCTGCCCGTCTACAACCAGATGGGCGCGCGGCTCGCCATCGAGTCGCCCGAGAGCCCGCCCGAGATCCGCCGCATGGTGGCCGCGTTCCAGGAGCGGCGGGACGTGGTGGTGGCCGCCCTGAACGCGATCGAGGGCGTGCGCTGCCAGCTGCCCGGGGGCGCGTTTTACGCCTTCCCCGACGTCTCGGGAATGTGCGAGCGGCTCGGCGCCTTCGAGGCCCACGCGAGGCTTCCGGCGGACCTGCGCGTGCGGAGCTCGCCCTCGACGCTGCTCCAGCGGTTCCTGCTCTTCCACCACCACGTGGCCACGCTCGACCGCAGGTCGTTCGGGCGCATCGGAGCCGAGGGCAAGCACTTCCTGCGCGTCTCCATCGCCACCGCCCTCGACGATCTCCGGATCGCAGTCGACCGGATCGCGCGCGCCGGCCGCGACGCCGACGCCTTCCAGGCCTTCGTGCGCGAGGGCCGCCACCTCGACTGAGCCGTCCGGGAGGACGCCGTGCCAGAGCAGAGCCGCCGACCGAGGAGCGCGCCCGTCTTCGGGCCCCGCCGGGGAACCTGGATGGAGATTCCCCGCGGGGGAGCGGCGCCGGTCCCCGCGAGCACGCTCGCCTCCTTCGAGAAGCTCGACCTCGTCTACCGCTCGCTCTGCTCGCTCCTCTACAACTACGCCCCCACCTCGGGCCATCCCGGCGGCTCCATCTCCTCGGGGCGGTTCGTGCAGGCGATCCTCTTCCGCTCGGTGGACCTCGACCTCGGCGACCCGGGACGGCCCGACGCGGACGTCGTGTCCTACGCCGCCGGCCACAAGGCGCTGGGCCTCTACGCCGCCTGGGCGCTGCGCAACGAGATCGCGCGGGTGGGGGCGCCCCGGCTCCTCCCTGACGACCCGGCCCTGCAGCTGCGCCTCGAGGACCTGCTCGGCTTCCGCAGGAACCCCGTCACCGCGACGCCGCTCTTCACCCGCTTCGGCGCCCGGGCCCTCGACGGCCATCCCACCCCCGCCACGCCGTTCGTGAAGCTCGCCACCGGCGCCTCGGGCGTGGGGGTCGCCTCCTCGTTCGGCCTCGCCCTCGCGGCGCTCGACGTCTACGGTCGCGACGACGCGCCGCGCGTGCACGTGGTCGAGGGCGAGGGCGGCCTCACCCCCGGCCGCGTGTCGGAGGCGCTCGCCTTCGCCGGCACCGCCCGCCTCTCCAACCTCGTCCTCCACCTCGACTGGAACCAGTCCTCCATCGACTCCGACCGCGTGACCCGCGAGGCGGCCACGCCCGGCGAGTACGTGCAGTGGGATCCGATGGAGCTGTTCTACCTGCACGACTGGAACGTGATCCACGTCGCCGACGGCCACGATTTCGCGGCGATCCTCGAGGCACAGGCGCGCGCGCTCCAGCTCGACGACGGGCAGCCCACCGCCATCGTCTACCGGACCGTGAAGGGCTGGCAGTACGGGATCGAGGGCAAAGGCTCGCACGGGGCCGGCCACAAGCTCTGCTCGCCCGGCTTCTACGATGCGCTGGCGCCGCTCACGCGCCAGGCGGGCATGTCGCTCCCCACCTGCGACCCCGGCACGAGCTGCCGGGACGGCGCCGACGCGGAGGCGCTCGAGCGATGCGCCTGGTCGTCGCTCGGCATCCTCCGGAAGCTCGTCGAGGCGAACGGCGAGATGGTGGAGGAGCTCTCCGGATGCCTGTCGGCCTCGCGGTTGCGCCTCGACGAGCGGAAGCGCACCCCGCGCTCGGGGGCGCCCTCGCTGCTCCGCGCCTTCGAGGCCGCCGAGGCCACCTCCACGCCCCCGGAGGTGGCGGTGACCCCCGGCACCTCCACCACCCTGCGCGGCCAGCTCGGCAAGGTGCTCGGCCACCTCAACCGTGCCTCGCGCGGCGCCTTCATGATCGCGTCGGCGGACCTCCTCGGCTCCACGAGCGTGAGCGAGGCCGTGAAGGGCTTCCCCGCCGGCTACTTCCAGTCCATCGACAACCCCGGGGCGCGGGCGCTCTCGGTGGGCGGCATCTGCGAGGACGCGATCGCGGGCGTCCTCTCCGGGCTCTCCGCATTCGGCGCGCACGTGGGCGTCGGCTCGTCCTACGGCGCGTTCATCGCCCCGCTCGGCCACGTCGCCGCGAGGCTGCACGCCATCGGCGACCAGGCCCGCGGCGGCGCGACCGGCGGTGGCCGCCCCGTGGTGCTCGTGTGCGGCCACGCCGGCCTCAAGACCGGCGAGGATGGCCCGACCCACGCCGACCCGCAGCCGCTGCAGCTCCTGCAGGAGAACTTCCCGCGCGGCGCCCTCGTCACGCTCACGCCCTGGGAGCCGGCCGAGATCTTCCCGCTCTTCTCGGCGGCCCTGCGCGCGAGGCCGTCGGTCATCGCGCCCTTCGTCACGCGCCCGAGCGAGACGGTGCTCGATCGCGAGGCGCTCGGGCTCGCGCCCGCCACCGCGGCCGTGACCGGCGTGTACGCGCTGCGGCGGGCGCGCGGGGGGCACTCCGACGGGACGGTGGTGCTCCAGGAGTCGGGCGTCGCCTACGCCTTCGTGCAGGGCGCGCTGCCGCTGCTCGAGCGCGATGGCGTCGACATCGACGTCTTCTACGTGGCCAGCGCGGAGCTCTTCGACCTGCTGCCGGAGGGGAGCCAGCGGGCGATATTCCCCGAGGCCGCCGCGCAGGACGCGATGGGCATCACCGGCTTCACGCTCCCCACGCTCTACCGGTGGATCCGCTCGGACCTCGGGCGCGAGCTGTCGATGCATCCATTCGAGAAGGGCCACTTCCTCGGAAGCGGGCCGGCGGCGGCCGTGCTCCGCGAGGCCGGCCTGGACGGCCCGGGCCAGCATCGCCGGATCCTCCAGTACGTCGACGCGAGGCGCGGCAAGCCGGCCATGCCTGCGCGCCGTGCCGCACCCCGCGCCTGAGCGCCTTCCGGGGCGGGCGAGCCTCGGGCAAGATGGGGCTCGTCACGCCGAGTCGCGGCCGGAGCCTCATCACCCGCGGAGGTCCACCATGACGCGCTCGCTCGCCCTCGCCGTCTCCCTCGCCCTCCTGGCGGCCTTGCCGGCACGGGCCGGAGAGCCGGCCCCGGCGCAGGCCACGCCCACTGCACCGGACCTGCCGCCCGCCACGAAGGACATGCGGGTACCCGCGATCGTCGTCCTCAAGGACGGTCAGCAGCTCCGCGGTTGGATCGTGGCCCGGGACGATGCCGGGATCACCCTCGAGCTCGACGGGGGCGCGAGGGTCGTGATCCCGGTCGCCTCCATCCTCCGGGTGGACGTCGCGAAGCCGGGCCAGGCCCAGGTCCGCTCGCCCGACCCCAACCGCACCCGCTACCTCTACTCGCCGACCGGGTTCATGCTGAAGGGAGGGGAGGGCTACCTCTCGCAGACCGAGCTCCTCCTCACCTCGGTCTACTACGGCGTCACCGACCACCTCACGGTGGGCATCGGCACGGCCATCCCGTTCCTCTTCGTGCAGGACGGGGCGAACCTCACCGGCACGATCAAGGTGGGCGGGAGCCTGGGCGACTACGTGCACCTCGCGGCGGGCGTGCAGGGCTTCTGGCTGCCCGGCGCGGACTCGGGCACCACGGCCGGGTTCCTCTTCGGGACCGCCACCCTCGGCACACCGGACCTCAACCTCGGCGTCTCGGCGGGTCCGCCGTTCGTGGCCGGCAACGCCGGAAACGACGTGGGCAGCGTGCTCGTGTCGGTGAGCGGCAACGCCCGGGTGTCCGAGCACTTCGCGCTCGTCACCGAGAACTGGTTCGCACCGTCGAGCAACACCGGCTACGCGCTCGGCTTCGCCGCCCGGTTCATCGGACAGCGCCTGGGCGTGGACGCGGGCCTCGTCTTCGTCGAGGGCACCCAGGTGCCGATCCCCTGGCTCGACTTCACCTGGCACTTCCAGTAGTGGCCGCGCCGCGCGCGGATCACCCCGCCGCGGCGGCCACCGCGGACACGCGGACGTCCATCGCGTCCACGATCTCCTGCACCGTCGGGAGCTCCTCGAAGGTCCGCTCCGGGATGCGGGTCACGCTCTGGCCCGTGTAGAAGAGGCCGTTCTCGACGTCGCCCTGGATGGCCGCTCGCAGGAGCGCGTCGGTGATGCAGAAGCTCTCGCGGAACTCCGACTGCCGGCAGAGGCAGACCTCGGCCGAGAGGCACTCGATGCAGGCCTTCCTGCGACCGCGGTAGCCCTCCTTGCCGAAGAACCACGCCTTGGAGCGCGGTGGGAAGGACTCGCCACGCGCCAGCGCCTCGGTGAACGGGTTCCGCACCGCGCGCGCGGCCATGCCCTTCACGCAGCTCTTGATGACCACCACGTCATCGTCGGTCCGGCCGAGGTGCATCTCCTTGAAGGCTCGATGGGCGTCGCCGTCGCGCGAGGCGATGAACCGGGAGGCGAGCTGAACGCCCGCCGCGCCGCGGGCGAGGAGCGCCGGCACGTCGGCGGCGTCGATGCCGCCGGCGGCCACCACCGGCAGCGAGGTCGCGGCGAGCACCTCGTCGAGCAGGACTTCGAGCCCGTGGCCGATGTCCCCGATGTGCCCGCCGGCCTCCGCTCCCTCCGCGACGAGGAAGTCGGCGCCCCACTTCTCGTACATCGCTGCGAGGCGGCCCGAGGAGACGATGCCGGCGAACGGCGTGCCCGACTCCCTGCACCAGCGCACGATCTCGCGCGAGATGCCGGCGCCCTGCACGACGAACGAGGCGCCCTCCTCGATGGCCACGCGGGCGAGGTCCGTGAAGTCCTCCTTCAGGATCGCCGCCATGAGGTTCACGCCCACGAATCCGCCGGGGGCCGCCTCGAACGACCGGCGGAGTTCGCGGCGGAGCATCTCCGGCGTCTTTCCCACCGCCGAGACGGTGCCGGCCGTGACGAACCGGGCGCTCCGGGCCGCGGCCACCTTGCCGGCGAGCCCGTCGGAGACGTGGAGGCCCATCGCGCCCTGCACGAGCAGGTGTCGGCCGGAGCCCAGCGCATCCCGGATGGCAGAGGCGGTGAGGCGGGGAGCGGGAACGTGCTCCTGCCTGAGGGCGGTGGCGGCGGGCGGGGTCATCGGGCGGCTCCTCCTGCTTCCAGGCCGAGGCCGCGAGGCGGGCTCGCCGTGTGCCTCGCGCGGCGTTGCGCGAGGCCGGTAGTGTCTCGCGAGCCGGTCACGGCGAGGTCACGGAGGGTGACGGAAGGTCGACGACCGGGTGCGGCACTCTGCCGCGGCGGCCGGCATTGGCTATCGGGAGAGCTCGCCGGTGGTCCAGGAGAGCACGGCCCACTCGGTCGTGCGGGGCTCGGCGAAGCAGAGCCCCTCCGGCCGGACGACCAGCGCGCGCTCGAGCCAGCCGCGCAGCCGGCCGAGCTCGTCGGGCGTCGGATCGGTGAGCATCCAGGCGACGGCCTCGACGGCCTCGCCCAGGGTCACGTACCGCCGCTCGTCCGGCACCGGGATGAAGTCGAGCCGGGCCTCGATCCCGAGCTGGCGGAGCATGTTGTGCACGTAGCGGTAGTCCGGCCCGGGCACGAACGGCCTGCCCGCCGCCTCGAAGATCCGGCGGTCGACGGGGCCGTCGCCCACCGAGGCCGCCACGACGGCGCGGCGGCTGGCGGTGGAGTCGAGCTTCTGGAGCGCGCCCCTGAGGTCGGAGACGGAGAGCGAGCGCGATGCGATGGCGAGATCGAACGTCCCCAGGCCCAGCATCGACCAGTCGTCCTCCCACGCACCGAGCACGGGCACGACGTTCCTCACCCTGCGCGCCGTGCAGCGCTCCCGGAGGACGTCCAGCATGCGGGACGAGAAGTCGAGCGCGGTG
>Ga0335084_10000339_pt1 | contig 38675 bp, 35 predicted proteins | sample Lox_Sample_44_FD_206721 | JGI IMG/M metagenome (GOLD analysis project Ga0335084, IMG submission 206721) | Soil microbial communities from Loxahatchee National Wildlife Refuge, Florida, United States - Lox_Sample_4.4 | ecosystem: Environmental > Terrestrial > Soil > Wetlands | place: USA...
GCTGGGGCTCGGCGACCTGAGGCGCACCGGGGCGCGCGGCGAGAGGGCCCGCGGTTCGACGATAGTGCTCCGTGGCCGCGGCGACGCCGGTGCCGAGCGTGATCTGCATCCCGGCGTCCTTCATCGCAGCTTCCGCACCGGCGATCGCCCCGAGAAGCATCAGCTCGTTCAAGTCGCCGAGATGACCGATCCGGAACAGCTTGCCCGCCATTTTGCCCAGGCCCGCGCCCAGCGCCAGGTTGTAGCGCCGGTACGCGATGTCGATGATGTCCCCCCCGTTCGTGCCGTCGGGGACCATGATCGCGCTCACACTGTTCGAGTACCACTTGGGCGCCTTGGCACAGAGCGGCAGCCCCCACGCGCGAACCGCCGCCCGCACCCCATCGGCGAGGCGTTGGTGGCGCGCCAGGACGTTCTCCAGGCCTTCCTCGAACAGCATGTCGAGGGCCTCCCGCAATCCGTACAGGAGCAGGAGCGCCGGCGTGTAGGGGAAGTAGCCTGTAGCGTTGGACTTGATCATGTCCCCCAGATCGAAGAAAGCCCGGGGGCACTTCGCCTGCTCGCGGGCCGCGAGCGCCTTCGGGCTCGCGCAGAGGATACCGAGTCCCGCCGGCAGCATGAGCCCCTTCTGCGAGCCCGTGACCGCCATATCGACCTTCCACTCGTCCATCCGGAAGTCGATGCTCGCTACCGAGCTGACACCGTCCACGTACAGGAGAGCCGGATGCCCGGCGCTATCGAGCGCCCGGCGCACCGCCCCCACGTCGCTCGTGACGCCCGTCGCGGTTTCATTGTGGACGATCAGGACGCCCTTGATCTCATGCTGCTTGTCGGCGACCAGGATCTCCTGGATGCGATCGACCGGCGCCCCTTCCCCCCACTCGACCTCCAGAACATCCACCCGGATGCCCAGACGCTTCGCCAGCTCGATCCACAGGTGGCTGAACTGTCCGTAGCGGGGCGCGATCACCCGGTCCCCCGGTGACAGGGTGTTGACCAACGCGACCTCCCACGCACCCGTGCCGCTCGACGGGAAGATGAACGGCTGCCCGGTGGTGGTCTTGAAGACCTTCTTGAGGGCCGGAAACAGCGCGGCCGGCAGCTCGGGGAAGGCCGACGACCGGTGATCCTCCATGGCGCGGTGCATCGCGCGCAGGATGCGGTCCGGAACGTTGGTCGGACCCGGGACAAAGAGGAAATTGCGACCTGCCATGGTCTTGATCCTTAATGGAGGCTCGGTGGAATGCGGGGAAAAACAAAGCGAGAACCACAGGCTCTCGCTTAACTTACGCGCGGCCACCCGGTCCGCATCCCCTCCCGCTTCCCGATCGTGGGCCGCGAGCTAACGGGTTGCCCGCCATAATATTGGACTCAAGCACCCTACCTGCGCCAGCCCTCGAATCCCGAACGTTTCGTCAGGCATTGCAGCGGTCGCACCCCGCGCAGCGGACCAAACCTTCGCCGAAGTGCCCGAGCAGCTGCCGGCGCCGACATTCACGTCCCGTCACGTAGCGGCGCATCGCCGGGTCGTGCGCTCCCCAGGCGAAGTCGGCAGGGCGCCACAGCAAGTCGCAGGTTGCCGGTTGCCCGTCGCGACCGGCCCGGCCGGCCTCCTGATAGTACGCCTCGAGGGTCGGCGGCGGACCCCAGTGCAGCACCCGGCGCACGTCCGCCTTGTCGATCCCCATCCCAAACGCGCTGGTCGCGACGACCACGGGGAGCCGGCCGCCGAGGAACTCGAGCAACTGCGCTCGCCGCACCGTGGCGCTCAGGCCCGCGTGGTACGGCGCTACGCGTGCGCCGGCGAAATGCAGCGCGCGAGCGACGAGCTCCGTGAGGCGTCGCGTAGGGGTGTACACGACCGTGACGCCGGAGTCGTCCCGCGCACCAGCGCGGATGCGCGCGAACCGCTCGCGGTCATCGCGTACGCGCTCCACTCGAAACGTGAGATTCGGCCGGTCAAACGAGGTGACGACCACCTCGGCGCCCGGCATGCGAAGGACCTCGAGGATTTCGGCGCGCGTGGCGGGCGTCGCGCTTCCCGTGAGGGCCATCGTGACCGGCCCGCCCAGCCGATAGCGAAATTCGCCGAGGCGACGGTACACCGGGCGGAATTCGTTGCCCCATTCAGCGATGCAGTGCGCCTCGTCCACGGCGAGCAGGGTGACCCGGACGCGGTGCTCGAGGAGCCGGGGCACGAGGGTCGCCAGGCGCTCTGGAGCGCAGTACAGGAGCCGGAGGCGGCCCGTACACGTTGCCCGAAGGACGTCGGCACGCTCAGCGGGGGAGAGCAAGCTGTTCAGATAGGCGGCAGGAATGCCGCGACGTCTGAGTGCGCCGACCTGATCCTGCATCAGCGCGACAAGGGGCGACACCACCAGGGTGAGGCCGGCCGCCATGAGCGCCGGGACCTGATAACACAGCGACTTGCCCGCGCCGGTCGGGAGCACGGCGAGCACGTGCCGCCCGGTGAGCAGGGGCCCGAGGACCCGCGTCTGGTGAACGCGCAGCGTGGGGTGGCCGAAGTGACGCAACGCGAGCTCGCGCGCGCGGCTCAAACCCCCTTCGAAGACTGCCACGCCCCAAAAGCAAGCGGGCCCCGCAACAACTACGGGGCCCGATCCATGCTGCGTGGAGCGTTCTAGCGCGCTACGCCCGGTCCGCCCAGTCGACCTTGTAGCTGTTGCCGCAGTCGGGGCACTTGTGGTCCTTCACCTGCCCCGAAACAAAACGCCGCGCATGGCAGCCAGGGCAGACGAGGTACGGCGCATGGACCACGCTCCAGGCCGCGGGGCGCTCTTGGCGCATCTCCACGTCGTCCTTGGGAACGCGGATCTCGACGTGGTGGACATCGAGCACGACCCACGCCTGACCCTTGTCCTCGACCACGCGATACCACCCCCCGCGTCGCAAGCCGTCCCGCTCCGCCCGGTCGCCTTTGCTGCGGGCCCATCCAAGGCCTGGCACGGTCATTCCGCGGGTGGAGCCGCCGCGCGGTCCCGCACGAGGACCAGGATCGCGGCCTGGGGCACGACGAGATAGGTCTTCTTCTCGAAGGTCAGCTCGACAGCCGCCTTGCGAAAGAACAGCGCATAGTCGCCGAGCTCGGCCTGCATGGGGAGATAGCGAACCTCGGGCGAGCGAATCTTCCACGGTTCTTCGTCCATGTTCGCCGGCTCGGACACCGGCGTACCGGGACCCGTCGCTACGATGCGCCCGCCCTGGACCTGACGACTCTCCACGGCCGTCGCCGGCAGATAGAGGCCGACGTTGGTGCGCTCCTCGCCCACCTCAGGCGTGATGAGCACCCGGTCTCCGACAACGATGAGACGCTTCGGCGTTTCGTCCGGCATTACCGCCATGAGTAGCTCCGGGGTCGGGGTTTGCGCAAGTCGTGTGGAATGCGTGACCTGCGTCACGCTCGTGCTTGACAGGGGCAGGCGGGTCTTTATCAATGGGGCGCGGCTGAACGGCCCGTTGGAGCGTTTTCTTCTCGCGTCCGCGGAGGGGATAGAGACATGCAAGACCCCGTAAGCAGCGTCCAAAGCCAGCAGTGGAGCTGGATTCTTTCGACCCTATGGAGTTGGATCTGGGCCGGGTTGGCCTGGATCATCGACTGGCAGGCGCAGGTCTTCCAGACAATCCTCGGGGCCAGCACCCCGTGGGGCGTCGTGGGTGGCGCCGTGCTGCTCTTTCTCCCGGCGGCCGTCATGGTCGCCGGAATTTGGGGCACCATGGTGTCGCTCTACACGGTGCCGTTCCGCCTCGGGCGGGCGGGGTCGCTGCTCCAGGCGCTGTTGATGTCCTGGTGGGACGCGATGCGGATGGCGTGGTTCTATTGGGCCGGGCTGGTGCGCTTCGCCTTCGTGATGGTCGGGTGGGTATGGGGGCTGCTCAAGCTCATCGTGCAGCTGGTGTGGGGAACGCTCAAGGGGGCGGTCACTTCGCCGCTCGCCGTGCTCGACGCCACGTCGCGCCGCCCCGGTGTGCCCTGGCCGGCATTCTTCCTTTTGATCTTCTGGTCGGCCATCGAAGCGACGATCTTCACCTTCACGCTCAAGCCCACGATGAGTGAGCTCCTCGCCGATCTCACGGGCTACGAGGTGAACGCCTTCCTGCTCATCGTCATCCTCTGGATCTTCCTGTGGGTATTGATCGCGGGCAGCTTCGCCTGCATCCAGGTCTTGAATGACGCGATCCTGACCAAGCAGTGGGGACAGATCGTCTTCATGGTGCTGGTCGAAATCGCCGTCGCCCTGTTCGAGGTGCTGTTCCTCTATCGCGAGCTGGTCGACGCGATGACGCCGTGGCTCGCGCAGCAGGGCGTGGAGCTGGGGCTCGTCGGAACCATCGGGCTCGCGTTCTTCGGCTGGGTGGGCGTGCGCGGGATGACGTGGTTCCTGTTCGGCCGGTTCGGCGCACCTGCCATGATCGGGCTGCTGGGACGACGGGCGTTCGGCGAGGAGATGGGCGCCGCGCCCGGGCGAGGGCCGGCGCTCGACTACTGGAAGGGACCGATCAGTGCGCTCAAGACCGAGCGCGAGTGGTTCAGGAAGGAGGCGCAGGAGGCCTTCGAGCTCATATCGTTGCCGATCCTGCAGCTGCTCGCGGCGGGTTTCAATTTCGGCTTTGTGATATTCGCAGGACGGGCGCATTTCGCCCTGCCGTTCCGCTCCATCGAGGACGTGCTCGCCAGCACGCCCTTCACGGGGAGGGTGATAACCGAGGGAGGCCGCTGATGCCCCGGCACCTCATCGCCGCCGGCCTCGCCCTCGGCCTGCTCGGCTGCCAGCCACCCAAGGACGCGCCCCCGCCCCGATCGACCCTCGTGATCGGCATCGACGTCAGCGGCTCGTTCCGCGAGAACCCGGCGTTCAACGACGCGATTCAGTTCGCCGCGCTGTACATCTACGGCCATTTGAATGGCATGGACGGGCTCAAACCGGCGACCGACATCTTCGTCGGTTCCCTGGGCGGGGAGAAGCCGGACCAGCCGAAATCGTTCCACCCGATCCAGGACCTGTCGGGCAAGTCGCCGGACGAAATCGCCGCCGACCTGCGGCGCTGGTTCCCCGACGTGGACCCGCTCACCGACTTCAACGCGTTCTTTCAGCGCATTGCCGTCCACATCAAGCGTCAGAATCTCGTGATGGCGCCGCTCAACATCGTGATGTTCTCGGACGGGGTCCCCGACTTCCCCGGCGCCAAGCGGATGACGGCGAAGGAACTGTACGCCAAGATCGACCTCTCGCCGCTCGAGTTCCTGTCGCGCAGCGTGACGGTTCGGTTGCTGTACGGCACGCCCGGCGTGGCCCAGAACTGGGAACGCCTGGTCCCGCGCAATCGCGTGCGCATCTGGACGCAGGACACGGACGTGATGAAAGGCTGGCGCCGCCATTTTGTGGCGGGCGTCGAGCCCGCGGGTCAGGACTCGGTGTGGAGCTGGATTGCGAACATCGTGGACTTCAGGGTGCGGCGCGGGAAGATCATATAGGCGCTAGGGGTTCGGGGCTGGGGGTTGGGGCCCTGACCCCAAGCCCGAACCCCTAGTCCCCTAGCACCACTCATCAAATGCCGCCGTCAGGTCCGCCGCGATCTCCTGCGCGGGCCGGCCCTCGATGCGCTTGCGCTCGAGCATGAAGACGAGCTTGCCGTCCTTGAAGAGCGCCATCTGTGGCGACGAGGGCCCGTAGGGTGTGAAATAGCCGCGCGCCCGCGCGGTCGCATCGGCGTCCTGCCCGGCAAACACCGTGAGCAGATTGGCGGGTCGCTTGGCGTGCTGGAGCGCGAGCGTGGCGGCGGGGCGCGCGTTCCGGGCGGCGCAGCCACACACCGAGTTCACGACCACCAGCGTCGTCTCCCGCGCGGTGCCGAGCACGGCGTCGACCTGCTCGGCCGTGCGGAGCTCCCGGAACCCGATGCGCGTGAGCTCGTCGCGCATGGGCTGCACGAGCGTGGGATCGTACATCGAGACGTTCAGGTTGGGCATGCGTCCAACATAACTAGATCCACGTCCCGCGGTCGGCCTCTACCACATCGAGTTGGCGCTCTGTTGGCTCAGCGCAGCAGAACCATGGCTCGGTGAGTCGGGGAGCCTGGCCCGTGAGACGCGCCGAGCTTCCTGCCACCGTGCGCCGGAGCGGGGCACCCTCGGCCACGGTGCTCGCCACCTCGCGCACCCGCTCGAATATTCGACTCGCCCCCTCCCCGGCCGCCGTGGCCCGCTCGACCACGGCACGCACCTCTCGCTCGAGCCGATCCATCCGCGTGTCGGGATGCGTCCATCGATACGTGAACGCCGCCGGATCGAGGGCACCCAGGTAGGGACGGATCGCGGGCCGGGACAAGAGCGCCGATCCGGGCGGCACGAGCAGCCGAATCGCGTACTGCACCGGGTCGACCTCGTCGATCAGGCCTTCGGTCGCCACGAAGTCGAGCAGCTCGCGGTAGTCGTCCAGCGTGGTCCAGGGCGTGAATGCCACGAACGACGGCCGCAGCGCGATGCCGGCCGAGCGGACGATATCGAGCGCGACCGGCACGTCCGCCGCAGTGTGGCCCTTCTCGAGCGCGGCGAGCACGCCATCGCTCAAGGACTCGACCGCCGACACTACGAACGCGCACCCCGACGCGCCGAACTCCCTGAACAGGGCCCGATGCTGCAGGATATGCTCGACCTTGGCGGTGAAATCGTAGGTGATGTGCGGGAACTCGGCGTGCAGCGCCCGGGCGAGCTTGATGGCGTGACCGGGGCCGTTCAGGAAATCAGGGTCCCCGAACGTGATGTGCCCCGCCCCCGCGGCGATGAGCCGCCGGGCGTCCTCGAGCACCACGTCGCGGGGGACGGCGAAGAAGCGGCCCCCGTACACGGGCGGTATGGGACAATGCAGGCACAAATGGAGGCAGCCGCGGCTCGCCTCCACGTAGCCGGCGGGCGTGGTCCCGCCGGCGCGCGCCAGGTGCACGTAGCGGCTCAGTTCCGGCAAGCCGCTGCGGGCCGGTACCGGGAACGCGAGCCGTTCGAGGGCCGGCGCGGGCGGCACGTCGCCCGCGACGCCGCTGCGCTCGAGCCGCTCCAGCAGCTCGACGAGCGCCCCTTCGAATTCGCCGCCGAGCACCGCGTCGGCGACGTGCGCCCGCAGGTACTCCGCGTTCAGGAGCGCATAGAGGCCGTAGAAGCAAATGAAGCAGTCCGGATTCATGCTGCGGACGCGCTCGGCGACGCGGACGCCGATGCGCAGGGCCGTGTGCATCGGCACCGCTATTCCGATGAATCGTGCCCTGCGCACCATGGCGTCGTCGAACGGCTCTACGGCGAGGTCGAGCGCCGCCGGAGCAAACCCGGCGCGCTCGAGGAACGCCCGGGGCCAGGCGATCCCCAGGGGCTGGTGCCCCAGCTCATAACAGGAGATCAGCAGCACGGCACCCTGCTCGCGTAGCCCGTTCACAGATGGGCGCCCCCGCCCCCGCCTTCGCCCCCACCCCACGCCGTGCGCTCGGCGATCCGCAGCGCCACCGCTAGCGTGAGCAGCCCGATCGCAACCCAGACGAGCCAGCGCCGCTCAGTCGCAATGCCGGCGAGGCCCGTCAGGAGCCCGGCAGCACCCAGGGCCGCCTTCTGGACGAAGAAGCGCGTCACTTATTGAAGAAGGCCTTCAGCCCGGCCCGGAAATCCGGCGTCGCCCGCGCGAGCGCGCTGACGTCCGCACCCATCCGGAGCGCGTCGGTGAAGGGCACGCCGTCGAGATCGTAGAACTGGCGCTTGGTGAACGCGAGGGCCGACGCGCTGCTCCCAGCCAAGCCCCGCAACACCTCACCCACCTGCTCCTCCAGGTCTGAATCCTCGTAGACCCGCGTTACGAGCCCGGCGGCCATCGCTTCATCGGCCGTGAGAATGCGGCCCGTGGCCGCGAGGTCGAACGCGACCTTCTCTCCAACCGAGCGACGCAGCAGGGTCATGACGAGCGCGGGTACGAAACCGCGATGCACCTCGGGGAAGCCGAACCGCGCGGACTCCGCGGCGAGGACCATGTCGCATGCCGTGGCGAGCCCGCATCCGCCGGCGAGCGCATTGCCGCGCACCACCGCGACCACCGGCTTCGGCAGCCGGCGCATGCGCACGAAGATCTCGGCAAACCGCAACGCAGACAGGCGGTTCGACTCGGGCGACGCATCCGCCGACGCGAGCAGCTCCTGGAGGTCCATGCCCGCGCTGAAATCGTCTCCGGCCCCCCGCAGCGCGACCACCCGCACGGCGGCATCGAGCTCGGCCCGCTCGAGCATCGCGAGCAGCGCCTCGATCATGGGCGTATCGATGGCGTTCCGCTTCTCGGGACGGTTGAGCGCGGCGGTCAGCACGCCGTCCTCGACCGATACTTGAACGCGTGACGTGTCCGTCATCGGGGCACCTCGATTTCCATCCGGAGCAGCGCGGTCGACAACACCTTGCCCTGTGCGTCGGTCCTGAGCGAGATCGTTCCACCCCCGTCCAGTGCGCCGTGCAATAGAAAGTTGAGGGCGTGCAGGTTCGGGAGCGAGAACCGCTCGACCGGACCCTTAATCATGCCGCGAAAATGCCGCGCGACCCGCGCCGCGGTCACCTGGCGCTCGAGGAGGGGGTAGAAGGCGGGCTTCCGGGCAATAAGGCCGATGTTCGCCGTGTCGCCCTTGTCGCCGGACCGTGCGTGAGCGAGCTCGACGAGGCGCACCTTCCCCACCCTGCTCCGTTTCCTGCTTCCTGTCGTCGCCCGTCTTCCCGTCATACGTCCATGATCTCCACGCAAGGCTCGACGAGCCGCCGCTCGATCAGGGCGGGCCAGAAGGCCACGATCTCCTCCGGCTTGGCCCGGGGTCCGCCGTAGCCCGTCACGCCGGGGGGGCCGTTCAAGACGAGCGGCGCGATCTCGCGCGTGAAGCGGTCGACCGGCTCGCGCGCCGCCGCGCGCACGCCCACGCGCAGCTGCACTTCCGGCAGGTCTGCGAGCGCCGCCCCGCGACGCCCCAGCGTGCCGTGCGTCGCGTCCACACCCATGAACTCGCTGTGGATCGCCTCGAACTCGAGTCCGAGCCGGTCCAGGCGCTCGCGCAGGATGCGGTCCGCCGCCTGCGCCTTGGCGTACGCATCTGGCCACGAGTAGACGAGCGTCGCGACGGCCTTGTACCCGTAGAAGTACGCCACCGACACCTTGAGCCGCTCCGGTGCCGGCCGGCCCTTCACGCCCCACGCGCGCACCCGATCCCGCCCGGCCTGGGCGAGTCTGATGCTCGTGAAGTCTGCAACGCAATCCGGCGTGACATACGCGGTCGGGTCGCCGATTTCGTACACCAGCTGCTCCGTCACCCCGGCGACGCTGATCCGGCCGCCGGTGCCAGGGTGCTTTTCCACAGTGAACGTGCCGTCCCGCGCCACGGCGACGATCGGGTAGCCAACGTTCGCCAGGTCGGGCACCCGCCGCCAGTCCACCGAGTAATTGCCCCCACTCGCCTGCGCGCCGCACTCGATGATGTGGCCGGCGACCGTGCCGGCCGCAAGCAGGTCCCAGGCATCAGGCCGCCAACCCCACGCGTGCATCAGCGGCCCGAGAATGAGGCTCGGGTCCGCGACCCGGCCCGACACGACGACGTTCGCGCCGCGACCCAGGGCGTCGGCGAGCGGACCCGCGCCCAGGTAGACGTTCGCGGCCCGCACCCGATCGCGCACGTCCGCGAGCGGGCGCCCCGTGTCGAGGTTCGCAAATGTCTCGCCGGCGTCGAGGAGCTCGTCCAGCCGGTCCAGGAGATCGTCTCCCATCACGATGCCGATGCGCAGCTTGCCGGTGAGGCCGAGGCGCCGGCCGAGGTCCGCGAGCGCCGTGGCGCAGGCGCGCGGGTTCACGCCTCCCGCATTGGCCGTCACCTTGATGCCGTGCGCGGCGACGATCGGCAGCACGCGCTCCATCGCCGAGATGAAATCGGTGGCGTACCCGAGCGTCGCATCACGGGACTTCTGCTTCTGGAGAACGGACATGGTGACTTCGGCGAGGTAGTCCAGCACGAGATAATCGATGGGCCCGCCCGTGACCTGGCGGTAGGGAGCCTCGAGCCAGTCCCCCCAGAACCCTTGGCCCGCCGCAATGCGGACGGGTGGGGCCATCAGCGCCGCAGCGGCGTCACGACCCAGCGCACGGCGTCCGCGCCCCCGCCGACCGTGGCCCGCACCCACAGCTCCGCGAGGGGCGCGAAGCCCTCGGCGGCACTGGGCAACGGGAGCGACGGGAGGGTGAGTAGGGTCCGGCCGCCGGGAACGACCGAGATCTCGCTCGCGCGGCTCGTCGACTGCGGCCGGTCGAGAAGGAACCGCACGCGCACGGTGGCGCGCCACGGATGCCCCCCGTCGGAACGCGCGAATGCCGGGGCGAGCTCGATCAGCAGAGGGTGCCGCCGCACCGACCCGGGAATGGCGAGGGACTGCCGGCCGAAGGCGTAGTTCAGGGGGTTCTGGCCAACCTGCTGGCCGCTCGAGTCGAACTCGGTCACCCCGAATCCCGTGAACTCGTTCCATTGCGCCCGGGCCATCTCGACCTCAACCAGTGCCGTGGCGGCCCACTCCGGAACGCGCACCGTGACGGTGTCCGAACCAGTCCCGCGCCCTACCAGATTGAACTCGCGTTGCGCGCCGATCAGAAACAGGCCCGGCCGTCCAATGAACGTCGCCGAGCCCGCATTCGCGACTTCGATCCCGTCGCGTTGCGGCGTCAGCGTGAGCGGGGTCGCCTCGGCGCGGACCGTCACGAGCGCGCCGGTCAACGGAGGCGCGAACACATCCAGCTCGTACACGCCCGGCACGAAGTCGTCGCCGCGTACCACGAACCGTCCGGTGCCGGGGTCGTGGTGGCCCAGGGACAGCTCGTCCGCGTCCCGGAACGGCTGGCCGCTCGGCTCGTAGAGCCGGGCGTTCGCGCCTTGCGAGAGCGAATCCGGCAGCGTGACGGTGATGTGAAGGCTGGACTGCGGCCGCAGTACGCGGAGGAAGTAGCGCTGCACCCGGGCCGGCCCGATTGAGCGGCGTTCGTCGTACAGCGCATGATCGTCCAGGTCGTGCGGAACCACCACTGTGCTCACCAGGGTGAACGCCGGCCCGGCCAGCGTATCGCTCGCGTTCCACACGGGCACGGTGCCCTCGTACACCCCTGGTTCGCGCAGGTACTGGGGTTCGTAGCGCACCGGAATGGCAGTCTCGAGCGCGCCGGCGGACAGCGTCTCTGGAACGGTCATCCAGGGCGTGCGGCTGCGGAGCACGAACTCCGCGGCCCGCAGCCCGGCCAGGTGCCGGACCGTAAAGACATCCACGGTGTCACCAGGACCGCTCAGTCCGTTGCGGCGGAACGCGGCGCTGCGCCCGCTCCTCGTCCGGACCTGATACGCGGAACCCTGGTGGCCCGCGGCGAGCCACCGGTAGGCGGATTCGAGATCCGGCTGGCCCGGTCCTTCGTCGAGGGTCGCGCCGCCGGGCAGCCGGTTCGCCGATGCGCGCAGCGCCTCCTGGACGTCCGCCCCGGACACACTCCGCCCCTCCTCGCGCATCGCCGACATCAGGCGCGCAGCGAGCCCGGCAGCATAGGGGGCGGCCATGCTCGTGCCGCCCTTGAACTCCTCACCCCGGTCGAACCGCGGGACGACCGAGAATGCCACTCCCGGCGTGATGATGTCGGGTTTCGCGAGCTCGCCGCCGCGCGAGCTCCACCAGCCCATGACGTCGCCCGTGGGCGGCCCCATGGTGCGGGGCCGCGCGTACACGCCGGGAAATGCGGCGCCCGCGGCGAGGGCGAGATCGGCCGACGCCGGGAACCCCAGCGTCGACAGACCGGGGCCGTCGTTGCCCGCGCTGATCGCGAAGACCACGTCCGGGTGCGCAAGGAGGAATGCGGTCACGATCGAATCGAGGACCGAGCGTCCCTCGAACTCGTTCCCGACCCCGAAGCTCAAGTTGAGGACCAACGGCAGTCCGCGCGCCTCGGCGAACCGCGCGGCGTACGCCATCGCGCGCTGCATGCTCCCGGTGACCGACACCCCGCCCCGCGCATTGTTGGCGATCTTGAGGCCGATCAGCTGCGCCCCCGGCGCCACACCGTCGAACCCGCGCACGTCGAACAGCTCATGTCCAGCCGCGATGCCCGCGACGTGGGTCCCGTGTCCCGAGTTGTCGAATACGAGGTCCAGGACCGGGGCCCCGCCCGCCTCGTCGAAGTTCGCGGCCAACGTCACGGGCTTCGAGCCCATGGTCAGCGTCTCGCGGCCCTCGCGATAGTCGTGCAGCGGGGTCTCGTCTTCGAACGATCCATCGAGGTTGGTGTCGATGAACGCGACCCAGCCGTCGGGCGCCTTCACCACGATGACCGGGTAGACGTCGGTGTTCGTCCCGTTCCCGTTCAGGTCGGCCCCCGGCAGCCTCCCAAGACGGAGCTCGTCATACTCGCCGCCATACCAGATCAGGCTCGTCGTGATGCGCATGATCCGCCCGGTTCCCGTGAACACGCGGTCGCGCAGCCGCACGGTGCCGTCATGCCCGGGCGTCACGGGTGTGAGCGGGACGATCCCCTCGCCCGAGAAGTCGCGCACATCGAGGATTTTGGGCGCGCCATAGCTCGTGAGCTGGAGGCCGTCGACGCCGGGATCGATCCCCGAATCGAGGATGCCGATGAGGACGCCGCGGCCGTCATAGCTCAGGTGGCGGCGGCGAAACCGATCGACCCCCGTGCTGGCGAGCGGCATGAAGCCCGCGTTGAAGGCGATGTTGGGAGGGAGCGCAGCCTCGGCGCCTGGACCGGGCGGGCTCGGTGGCGGCAGGACGGGCGTGCGGACCGCCTGCGGTGCCGGAGAGGGTGCAGGCCGCACTCCGCCCTTGCAGGCGGTGATCGCCGCGATCAGTGCGAGCCAGCGTCCAAACCTCATGTCACCCCCGAAAGTACGTAGGGTCCGAGGTGAGGGCCAGCGAACTCGCTCGCCACTTCGAGCAGGAACGCCAGCGCGTCACGCGTCTCCTCCGGCAGGAGGATCGCATCCACGAACCCCCGCGCCGCAGCGAACCGGGCGTCGAGCTGCCGCTCGTAGTCCGCCCGCATCGCGTCCACCGCCGGGGCAACGGCCTGCGCCCCAGCCTGGTCTCCGTAGACCGCCTGCACCGCGGCTTCTCCTTCCATGACCCCCATCCGCCCGGTGGGCCACGTCACGATAAAATCGGGGTCAAACCCCTGGCCCGCCATAGCGTAGTAGCCGGCCCCCGAGGCGTGGTTCACGGTGAGGACCAGTTTCGGCACGGTCGCGCTGGCCATGGCTTCGACGAACCGGGCGCCGGCCCGGATGATCCCCCCGTGCTCGGCCTCCGTTCCCACCATGAAGCCCGAGACGTCCTGCACGAAGAGGAGCGGCACTCGCTCGCGATGGGCATTGTCGATGAAGTACGCCGCCTTCTCGGCGCTCTCCGTATAGAGGATGCCCCCGAGCCGCGGCGCCTCCCCGGTACCGTGCTTCATCACGCCCCGCGCGTTCGCGATCACCGCTACCACGCGCCCCGCGATGCGCGCGTGCGCGCAGATGATCTCCGGGGCCAGGTCCGGCTGAAACTCCGCGAGTGAGCCGCGATCGAGCAGGCAATCGAGCACCGCGCGTACGTCGTAGCTCATCCGATGGTCGCTGGGCAGCAGGTCGTAGAGGTCCGCGGCGTCACGAGCGGCTGGCGCGCCGGTCACGCCCGGCCGCGCCGTCCAGGGCAGCCGCGTGACATACGCACGGACCTGTGCGAGACAATCGGCGTCGTCCTTCGCGCGATAATGGGCCACGGCGCTCCTCGTCGTGTGCGCGGCGGCGCCGCCCAGCGACTCCGCGTCCACGGTTTGACCGATCGCGCCTCGGACCAGGTTCGGCCCGCCGAGACCCATGAACGACGTGCCTTCGACCATGAAGATGACGTCGGACAGCGCCGGCAGGTACGCCCCGCCCGCGATGCATGGCCCCATCACCGCAGCCACCTGCGGCACGCGGAGGTAGTGGCGCATGAGCGAGTTGTAATAGAAGATCCGGGCGGCGCCATACTGGCCGGGAAACACGCCCTCCTGATACGGGAGGTTGACCCCGGCGGAATCCACGAGATAGACGATCGGAATCCGTTGCCGCATCGCGATCTCCTGCGCGCGGAGAATCTTGGTGATCGTCTCGGGCCACCAGGAGCCCGCTTTGACCGTCGCGTCGTTCGCGACCACGACGATCGGCCGGCCCCCGACGTGCCCGAGACCCGTGACCACTCCGGCCGCCGGCGCCTGTCCGTCGTACCGATCGTACGCCACGAGCAGCCCGATCTCGAACCACGGCCCCCCCGGATCGAGCAGCGCCTCGACCCGTTCACGGGCCGTGCGCTTGCCCTGATCGTGCTGGCGGCGCACGCGCTCGGGGCCGCCAGCCTGCTCGATCCGCGCCTTCAGGTCCTTATACTCGCCCGCAAGCACCGCGAGACGCGGTGACGAGGGCCACGTCTCCCGGGCTGCGGCGGCGCGCCGAGCGGAGTTACGCGGGGACATGGGCGGTGGCCCAGGTCTGGATGTACTTGATCAGGTCGCTCGTCGGGGTCCCCGGCCCGAACAGCCGGCCGATGCCCTTCGCCTCGAGCGCGGCCATGTCCTCGGGTGGAATGATGCCGCCGCCCGTCACAAGCACGTCGGTCCGCCCCGCATCATCGAGCAGCCGCTTGACCCGGGGGAACAGGGTCATGTGCGCGCCGGAGAGAATGGACAATCCTACCACGTCGACATCCTCCTGGATTGCCGCCTGAGCGATCTGCTCCGGCGTCTGATGCAGGCCGGTATAGATCACTTCCATGCCGGCGTCGCGGAGCGCCGCGGCGACGACCTTGGCGCCGCGATCGTGTCCGTCCAGACCGGGTTTGGCGACCAGGATGCGAATCGGGCGTTTCCGCACGCTCTCGCCCGCCATCAGCGCCGGAACCGCAGCAGGGCGGCCAGCTCATCCACGGCGCGGCGCGCCCGTTCATCATAAAGCACGTCGACCTGCGCCCGCTCCCCCAGCGCCTCTTCCACCGCCTCGTCGATTTCCGGGTCATCCGCCATGCCGTCCGCCAGCAGCGTCCGCACCTGCCCGCGGGCGAGCGCGGCCATGGTGGCCTCGAGCCCGTTCACAGCCCATCCTGTCGAGCGCCCCTGACGCACGGCCTCCGCGTGGGCCCGTTCCCAAGCGCGCTCCCGCTCGTCCCGCAGGGCGAGCGCCGCCTCGCGGGCCTCCGCGGGAGTCGCGTGTTGGGGGTTGAGCTTCACGACGCCGAGCACCAGATCGTGCAGATAGGTGTGGAGGTGCGGGAGCAACGCCGCGGCGTCCACGCCGATCCCTGCGGCCACGAGGCCGCTCAGGGGATGCTCGCTGTGCAGGCGAAAAATGTGATCCGCGGCGGCCGCATACAGCCGGTGCTTCTCTTCACGAATCCGCATGTGGTGGTGGCGCTCTCCGCCGCCGCCGGCGGGCTGTGCGGCATGGCCGACCGCCTGGCGGGAGCCGTGAAACTTGGACGTCCGGCTGTTCGGCAGCGTGAGCCCGGGCAGCTCGACGACATCGAAGGCGGTGACCTTGAAGAAACGCGCGCCGCGGCGGTCGCAGGCGACCACGAGCACCGTCCCGAACTCCTCCTCCAGGGCCACCAGCTCGCGGACGAGCGGGACCGGCCGAACCGCGAGGCGGGACCGATGGACGTGCGGCACGGGCAACACCTCGAACAGGTCCTGACCCTCCGAGGCGAAGACCGCGACCCCGCGCGCCGACGGCAAACGCCCGGGTTGCTCGAAGAACGCGAGCACGCGTCCCAGGTCTCGCGTAGCCTGCTCGCGGGCGTCGCGCTCCAGGGCCGAGCGATCGAGGTCGGCCACGGCCGCGCGGACACGGTTCTTGATCTTGGTCAGGTATTTGCCGCGCGTCTTGTCACGCGGCTCGAGCTTCAGGTAGCACGATACGACCGGGAACGGGCTCGGTTCGAGCAGCGCGAGGCGCTCCACGACCGCGCGGACCGCGCTCTCCGCGGAGAGGTTTGACGGGGCCGCCATGCTCAGAAGAACACCGGTTCGCGATACGCGCCGTAGACCCGCTCGAGCGCGTGCCGAATCTCATAGAGCGTGCAATACGCGCGGGCGCAGTCGAGCATCGGGCCGATCACGTTGTAATCGTTCTCGCCCGCCTGGCGCAGCGCTTCCAGACGCTCGGCGACGAGCGCGTTGTCCCGTTCCGCCCGGAGCCTCGCCAGACGCCGCCGCTGCCCGTCCTCGGTGTCGTTGGCAATCCGGAGAATCTCGACGGGATGGTCGTCCGCGCTCGTGAACTCGTTGACGCCTACCACGATCTGCTCTCCCATTTCCACCGCGCGTTGCTGCTCTGCCGCCGAACGGGCGATCTGGCGCTGGAACCACCCGCGTTCGATGCCCGGCACCACGCCGCCGATCGAGTGGATTTCGGCGAACATGGCTTCCGCTTCCCGCTCGAGCTGGTCGGTGAGGGCCTCGACGTAGTAGGACCCGCCCAGGGGATCGGCCACCTCGCTCACACCGCTCTCCGCGGCGACGATCTGTTGCGTGCGCAATGCCAACTGCACGGCCTGCTCGGTGGGGAGGGCGAGCGTCTCGTCGAGCGAATTCGTGTGCAGCGACTGGGTGCCACCCAGCACGGCGGCGAGCGCCTGGTAGGCCACGCGGACGACGTTGTTCATGGGCTGCTGCGCCGTGAGCGTCACGCCCGCTGTCTGGCTGTGGAAGCGCATCATCCAGGACCGCGGTGACTTCGCGCCATAACGCTCGCGCATATGCCGGGCCCAAATCCGCCGCGCCGCGCGCATCTTCGCGATCTCTTCGAAGAAGTCGTTGTGCACGTCCCAGAAGAACGACAGCCGGGGTGCGAACGTATCCACGTCGAGCCCGCGGGCCATGCCGCGCTCCACGTAGGTAAACCCGTTCGCGAGCGTGAAGGCCAACTCCTGTGCCGCCGTGGCGCCCGCCTCGCGGATATGGTAGCCCGAGATCGAAATGGTATTCCATTGCGGCGCGTGCTCGGCGCACCACTCGAACATGTCGACGATGATCTTCAAGGCCGGCTCGACCGGAAAGACCCAAGCGTGCTGGGCCATGTACTCCTTCAGGATGTCGTTCTGCACGGTGCCCCGCAGCGTCGCGCTCGGGACGCCGGCCTTCTCCGCGGCCGCGACGTAGAAGCAGAACAACATCGCGGCAGGCCCGTTGATCGTCATCGAGGTGGAGACCTGGTCGAGCGGAATGCCCCGGAACAGCTCTTCCATGTCGGCGAGCGACGAGATCGCGACCCCGCATTTCCCGACCTCCCCCTCGGATCGCGGATGATCGGAGTCGTACCCCATGAGCGTGGGGAAATCGAACGCGACCGACAGCCCGGTCTGACCGTGCTCGAGCAGGAACTTGTACCGCCGGTTCGTGTCGGTGGCCGTCCCGAATCCCGCGAACTGCCGCATGGTCCACACCCGCCCGCGGTACATGGTGTGGTGGATCCCGCGCGTGAACGGGTACTCGCCCGGGCGACCCAGCTGTCGCGCGGGCTCGAACCCGACCAGGTCCTCGGGCGTGTACACGGGCTTCCGGGGTGCGCTCATCGCATCGCTCCGATCTTGACCTGCTCGACGACCTCGGCCGCCACGTCGTAGGGGTTCCGGCGTCCCTCCGCCACGTCATCCACCCGCTCGGCGAGCAGCTCGTCGGCGCGGGTCGCGTCCCAGATCCACTGCCGTACGGCACGCTCCGTCACCGCGCGCAGCCGCCGCCGCACCCGCTCCCGGCGCCGCAGCGCCAGCCCGCCGCTCGCCGCCAGGTGCTCAGCATGCCGCTCGAGGGCCGAAATCAGGTCCACGATGCCCTCCCCGCGCACCGCCACGGTAGGGAGCACGGGCGGTTCCCAGGCAGATGATTCAACCCCGTCGGGGGCCTTGCCCGCCTGACCGCCTGACCGCCGGGGGGTGGGTGGGTGGTGATGGGGACCGACGTGGCGGAACGCATTCCCGCGCCGGATGCCGAGCATCACTTCTACCTCCTGCCGCAGCTTGTCCGCCCCTGGACGGTCGCTCTTGTTGATCACGTAGACGTCGGCGATCTCCATCACGCCGGCTTTCAATGTCTGGATCGCATCACCCGATTCCGGAACGAGAACGAGCATCGTGGTGTCAGCGGTGCCCGCGATGTCGAGCTCCGTCTGGCCAACGCCGACCGTCTCGATCAGGATCCGGTCAAACCCGAATGCCTCGAGCAGGTCCGCCACTTCTTCGGTGGTGGTAGCCAGTCCGCCGTGCGTGCCGCGCGTCGCCATCGAGCGGATGAAGACCCCGGTGTCCAGGCTCGCGGCCTCCATGCGAATCCGGTCGCCGAGCAGCGCTCCACCGGTAAACGGGCTCGTCGGGTCCACCGCGACCACGCCCACCCGCAACCCCTGCGCCCGGAACGCCTGAATCAGCTGCTCGGTGAGGGTGCTCTTCCCCGCCCCCGGGGGCCCGGTGATCCCGATGCGCCGCGCGGCGCCGCGCGCCACACTCGCATAGGCGTGGGCGAGCAGTCGCTCGAAGCCGTCCGACTGGTTCTCGACCAGGCTGATGGCGCGCGCGAGGGCCGCCGGATCGCGGCGGGCGAATCGCTCGACCAGACTTTCGGTCGGCACGGCTAATCCGCTCCCATGCTTGAAGATAACTATTCCGGCACCCGGTCGAGCGACACGGCACGCACGGGCCCTTTCCGGACCAGGACCCGCTCGACGCGGGTGGATGTGGCCGCGAGGATATCGAATTCCAGGCCCCGCAGTTGGAGCCGCTCCCCGGGACGGGGAATACGCCCGAGCGCCTGCACGAGCAAGCCGCCCACTGTCTGTACGTCCCGCCCGCGGATCGCGACGCCAAATACCTCGTGGAGGCGCTCCGCGGGGACGTTGCCTTCGACCTCGAGCAAGGGTGCGTCACGCGACGCGGGCGGTGGGGATGCGTCGTGGTCGCCAAAGATTTCTTCCACGAGATCGCCCAGCAGGTCCTCGAGGGTCACGAGCCCCGCCGTCCCGCCGAACTCATCCAGCACGGTTGCGAGGTGGCTGCGCCCTCGCTGCATCTCGAGCATCAAGTCGGCGGCGCGCATCGTGCCGGGCACCGTGAGAACCGGCCGGACCGGCACCGGATCTTCCGGTTGCAGAGCGAGCAGGTCGATTGCATGCACCACGCCCGTGACTTCATCGAGCGAGCCCCGGTAGGTGGGGAAGCGGCTGAACCCCGCCTGCGCGCACACGTGCGCCGCCTCGCCGGCGGGCATGTCTTCGGGAAGGGCGACGATCGCGGTCCGCGGCGTCATGAGGTCGCGAACGGGTCGGTCGGCGAACGCGAGGACGGCCGAGACCACCGCCATCTCGTCCGCGCCCGCGAGCGCTTCCGTGTCCGCGGCCGACAGCACCGCCGCCAGCGTGGTGCGGGGGGACGGATCGCGTCGCGGCACGAGTGGCGCGAGGCCGCGGCCGACGAGCTCGAGCCAGGGGACCGCGCTCACCACGATCGCCTCGGCCCGGCGTTTGCCGACGACCCGCGGGACGAGGTACGCCGCGCCGATGAACAACGGCACGCCGACGGACACGGTGAACACGCCGAGAAGCGTCGGGGTCGTTTCCGCGAGCAGTGCCGGGACCGCGGCGGCCGCGAAGACGATACCGAGCGTGGTCACGGCGTTCGCGGTCGCGAGCATGCGGCCGGGGTTCTCGATGATGGCCGCAGCGCCGGCGACCCCCTTGAGCCGGGAGGCGACCCAGCGCGTGAGGTCCACCTGGCTCATGGCGGCGGTCGCGACGCCCACGGCGGCGGCGGTGCCCGCGACGCCGAGTCCGGCGATCAGCACGAGCAGCGCGGCGATCATTGCTTCTCGAAGTACACGCGCGTGACCCGGCGCCGGTCCACGCGCTCGACGACCACCCGATAGCCGTCGAGCGTCAGCTCCTCGCCCGCGCGCGGCACGCGCCCCAGGGCCGAGTAGACCAAGCCGCCCACCGTCGACACCTCGGGGTGCTCGAACCTGCTGCCGAGCGCGGACGAGAGATCGTCGAGCGTCACGCGTCCGTCCACCCAGTACCGCTCGCCATCGCGGCGGATGGCGGGGGTCGCCTCATCGTCGCGCTCATCGCGAATGTCTCCGACGATCTCCTCGAGGATGTCCTCGAGGGTGATCAGCCCGGACGTGCCGCCAAACTCGTCGACGACGATGGCGATGTGCCCGGGCCCCCGCTGGAAGTCGCGCAGCTGGTTGTCGAGTGTCTTGCTCTCGGGTACGTAGCTCGCGGGCTTGATCAGGTCCTGCCACCGGCCCGGCACCTCACTCAACCCGAGCGCGAGCGGGACGGCGTCCTTGGCGTAGACGATGCCGATGATGTTGTCCGGGGTTCCGTCGTACACGGGCAGGCGCGAGTGCTCCGTCCGGCGAAATTCCGCGAGCAGCTCCTCGCGCGAGGCGCTCGCATCGATGGCCGCCATGTCGAGGCGCGGCGTCATCACTTCCGCGACGGTCGCGTCGGCCAGCGTGAAGACACCGAGCAACATGTCCCGCTGCGCCGGCCCCAGGCCGGCCTCGAGCGGGCGCGGTGTGCGCACGAGCGCGTGGAGTCCCCGGTCCGCTCCGGCGAGCAGCCAGAGCAGGGGCCGAAACGGTGAGAGCGTGCGCCGCGCGAGCGGGAGCGCGGCCGCTCCCACCTCCGGGGCCAGACGCGCGATGCTGCGGGGCAGCGCGTCCCCGAGGACGAACAGCAGACCGGCCGCGAGCGCGAGATCGGTGAGGGCCTCGAGCCAGGGACGCCGCCACCAGCCCAGGGCGTGCGCGGCGGCAACGGCGCCGAGCACGAGCAGCGCGAGGCGCGCGACGTGCAGCGCGCGGTGCAGCGGCACCACCGCCCCGGCGGCGGTGGGTGGGGCGTCGCCCAGGGTGTGCGGTGCCTCGGCGACGGCGCCTTCTTCCGCCAGGGCGAGGAGACCCGCCCACAGTGCCGCGGCCAGGGCCACCAGAGCCCCGCCCACGAGGCCCGCGGTGTCGAGGAACATCAGGGGCTCCGGGCGAGGAGCCGACGGACGTACCGCTCCTGTGTGCGCCACATGGTCGAGCGCACCCGACCCGGGCCCGCCGGGTGGTCGTACCCGAGCACGTGCAACGTCCCGTGCACGACCAGCCGCACGAGCTCCTCGCGACGCGACGCCACGCCGTCCTGCACCCACGGTTCGGTGGCGGCTGGACAGAGGTACACGTCGCCCAGCGTGGATCCATCAGGCTGGGGCAGCGTGAAGGCGATCACGTCGGTCAACCCGCGCCGGCCGGTCGCGCGCCGGTTGAGCCGACGCATGGCGGCCGCGCCGAGCAGCGTGAGCTCCACGCGGGTGTCGTGCGCGCGCTCCCACGCGAGCACCTGGCGCGCCGCGCGCGCAAGGAACCGCTCAGCTCTTGGCTGCGGACTGCCACGTCGCCGAGATCCCGCCACTGGACTCCGGATAGTCGATGCGGTTGTGGTACATCCCCGCGATGCTGCGGACGAACTCCGCTTTCACCTCGTGAATGCGCTGCAGCGTGATCGGCGCGTCGTCGAGCTGCCCCTGGTTGAGCTTGGTCCGGACGATGTGGTCGATGGCGTCTTCGATCTTCTTCGGCGTCAGGTCCTCGAGCACACGCAACGCCGCTTCCACCGAGTCCGCGAGCAGCGTGACGGCGGTTTCGACCGACTGCGGCTTCGGGCCCGGGTACATGAAATCCGACGCGCGGATGGGAGTCACGCCGCTCTTCTTCGCGCGATCCAGGAAGTATGTGATCTCCATGGTGCCGTGATGCTCGGGAATGAACGCCCGCACCACGTCGGGGAGCCTGGCCTCATCGGCGAGCGCGAGCCCGTCGGTCACGTGGGCCTTGATGATTTCGGCCGATTGCCGCGGGTCCAGGCGATCGTGGGGGTTGTTGCCGCGCGTCTGGTTCTCCACGAAGTACGCGGGATTCTTCACCTTCCCGATATCGTGGTAGTAGCAGCCGACGCGCCCCAGCAGCCCGTTCGCGCCGATGCGGTTGCAGGCCGCTTCTACCAGGTTCGCCATCGCGATGCTGTGCGCGTACGTCCCGGGCGCCTCGAGCGACAACCGCCGCAACAACGGCCGGCTCGGGTCGGACAGCTCGAGCAGCGTGAGGTCGGTGGTGATGTGCGTGAGCGCCTCCGCAACCGGCAGGAGCAGGAGGGTCAGACCGGCCGACACGAGGCCGTTCACGGTGCCCAGGAGCGCGCGCTGGAGGATGTCGGCGGCGCTCCATGCGTTGGCGAGTCCGATCGCGATGGCTCCCAGCAGGTAACCTGCGCCCACGAGCAGCACGACCATCATCAGGTGGCTGCGGCGCCGCAGGACGCGGACCGAGAGGGCGGCGGTCACACCGCCGACCACGCAGAAGAACAGCGTGGGCGAGTCGTGGAAGACCGGCTGGAGCCCGATCAGCACCGACACCACGAGCGCGCCGATCAGGGACACGCGCCCGTTGAAGAGCACGGTCAACATCATCGCCGTAAAGGGCAGCGGGATGAGCATCGGGCTCTGGGGGACCCATCGCGCGATGCCGGCCGCGCCTAGGATCGCCGCGGCAAACAGGCAGGCCAGGAGCGTCACCTGCCGCTGCTCGCGGTACGTCTCGCGGCGGTAAAACAGGAGCAGCACCCAGAAGATGGAGAGCACCATGCTGTCCCGCAGCAGCGGCCCCACCACGCCCCGGGCCGACCGGCTGGTGGCCGCCCCGCGCCGCAACAGCTCCTGCTGTAGCGCCACGAGACGCTCGCGGGCTTCGTTCGTGACGACTTCGTGCGCACCGACGATGCGCTCGCCCGCCCGCACCACGTACTTGGTCTGGTCCACGCTGCGGCGCAGCTCGTCGCGCCGCCGCTCGGTCTCGACTGTGTTGGGCACGAGGGTGGGCAGGAAGAAGCGAGCGGCGAGCCGCAGCAACACCCCATCCGCCACCGCGGAGCCCTTGTCCGGGTGCACGGCGCGTGCGCGGTTCAGGTACTGCGCGTAGGACGTCACCTGGTCGCGCGGCACGGACGTCTCGGATGAGCGGCGCCGGATGATCAGCTCCGGCGACTGCTCGACCTGGAGGACGCCCGGCCCGGTCACGCCGGGGGCCAGCGTGCGGCTGAACAGATCGGCGAGCGCCGCGTCGAGTTGACGCCGCCGTTTGGTGCTCGTCAGGTAGGCGGCCTCCTCGGCGGACAGCGTCACGCCGTAGTCGCGGGCGGCTCGTGCGACCGCCTGCGCCCCGTCCCGCGACGCCGCGTCGATGGCTGTGAAGAACACGCGCGCAGCGGACGACGCGCTGTCGAGTGCCCGCTGGCGGAACTCATAGACCGGCTTGACCGTGCTGGCCAGCTCCTCGGCCTCGCGCGCCAGCTCCTGGTCGGTCTTGTTCACGGAGTAAGTGAACGGCGCGATCACGTCCCGATCGGAGACTCTGCCCGCCTGGAGCAATGGCGCGACGTCGATCGCGCTCGAGGGGAACGCCACGAAGGCGAGCACGGCAAGCCCCAAGACCCACGCCCAGCGTTCGGCGTGGTAGCGCACGCGCTCGCGCGACGGCAGGGTGATCACGTCAGCCCTGCGCATCCTCGGCGTACGCGCGGATGATCGCGCGCACGAGCCGGTGGCGCACCACGTCGCTCTCGTCCAGGTAGCAGAAGCCGATCCCTTCGATGCCCGGCAGGATCCGCTCGATCTGCAGAAGCCCCGAGTCTTCCCGGTTCTGCAGGTCGATCTGCGTCTTGTCGCCCGTGATCACCGCGCGCGAGTTCACGCCGAGGCGGGTGAGGAACATCTTCATCTGCATGCCCGTCGCGTTCTGGGCCTCATCGAGAATCACGAACGCGTCGGCAAGCGTCCGGCCGCGCATGTACGCGAGCGGCGCAATTTCGATGGTGCGGGTCTCGATGGCCTTCTGCACGCGGTCCCGCGGCATCATGTCCTCGAGCGCGTCGTACAGCGGCCGCAGGTAGGGATCCACCTTTTCCTGCAGGTCGCCCGGCAGGAATCCCAGGCTTTCCCCTGCCTCCACGGCGGGCCGCGCGAGGACGATGCGCCGGACCCGCTTGCGCGCCAGCGCGTCGACGGCCGCGGCGACCGCGAGATACGTCTTGCCGGTGCCGGCCGGCCCGATCCCTACCACGATTTCGCTTTGCGCAATGGATTCCAGGTACGTGCGTTGCCCCGCGGTCTTGGGCTGGATGACCCTGCGCAGTCCCGGCAGGATGATGTTGTGCGCGCCGTCGACCGCGGCGCTCAGGGTCCCGCGATCCGCGTCCGCTACCAGACGCGCAACGTCCCCGGGCTCGAGCAGATCGCCCATCCGCGCGAGATCCATCAGCGCCTGCGCCACGGGCGTGGCCCGCTCGACCGCGTCGGCCGGGCCGGTAAGCGACAGCACGTCCCCGCGCAGCGAGACCCGGACGCCGGTGCGCTTCGCGAGCTCGACCAGGTTGCCGTCATTCACCCCGGCGAGCGTCAACGGGTCGATCCCCTCCGCGGAGAGACGCCGGGCGATCTCGCTGCTCACGGCTGTTTCACCTGGATGTGCAGCGCCGCGATGTCAGCGGGGCTCGCGACGCCCGGGGCGCCCTCGAACAGGGCGCGAGCCGCCGTGGTCTTCGGAAAGGCAATCACATCCCGCAGACTCGCGGCGCCGGCCAGAAGCATCGTCACGCGATCGAAGCCGACCGCAAACCCGCCGTGCGGCGGCGCGCCAGCGGTCAACCCCGCGAGCAGAAAGCCGAACCGCACGTCGATCTCGGCGACCGACATGCCCAGCTCCTTGAACACCCGGCGCTGGATCGCCGGGTCAATGATGCGGATCGAGCCCGAGCCCAGCTCGTTCCCGTTGTACACGGCGTCGTAGTGCAACGCGCGGCAGGCAAACGGCTCCTGCTCCACGCGCGCCACGTCTTCCGGATGCGGGGACGTAAAGGGATGGTGCGCGAAGACGGGCCGACCCGTGTCGGGATCTGGCTCGAACAACGGAAAGTCCACGATCCAGCAGAACGCGTGCGCGGTCTTCGGCGCCGGCGCGAGGCGCCGGATGACTTCCTGCCGCACGCGATCGAGCACCGGCGACGTGACGCGGTCCGGCCCGACGGTGACGAGCAGCGCGTCGCCGTCCCCGACGCCGATCTGGCCCAGGAAGTCCGTCGTGACGTGCTTCGCGATGGAGCCCGTGATCTGATCGCTCTGGCGCTTGGCCCACGCGAGTCCCGCGCTTCCCAGATCCTTGGCGGCGGCGGCGAGCTGATCCACGTCCTTCCGCGACAGCGCCCCCCCGCCCTTCACGGCGAGGCCGCGCACGCGGGCCCCGTTCTCGAGCGCGCTAGTGAAGAACGGAACGCCCAGCGGGCGGAAGCGCGCGGTCCAGTCCGCGATCGGAAAGTCGTAACGCAAGTCGGGCTTGTCGGTGCCATAGGATTCCATCGCCTCGCGGTGCGACATCCGCCGGAACGGTCGCGCGATGCGATGCCCCGCTTCGTCCCACAGTCCCACGAGCAGCTCCTCGACGAATCCCATCACGTCGTCCTGCCCCACGAAGGACGCCTCGAGGTCGATCTGGGTGAACTCCGGCTGGCGGTCGTTGCGCAGATCCTCGTCGCGGAAGCACCGCGCGATCTGGAAGTACCGATCGAACCCGGACACCATGAGCAGCTGCTTGTAGATCTGCGGCGACTGCGGCAGCGCGTAGAACTCCCCAGGGTGCACCCGCGACGGCACGAGGTAGTCCCGCGCGCCCTCGGGAGTGGGCTTGGTGAGGATCGGCGTCTCGACTTCGAGGAACCCGAGGTCCGACAGGATGCGGTGCGCCCGCTGCGCCAATCGGTGGCGCAGAATCAGGTTCGCCTGGAGCTCGGGCCGGCGCAGATCCAGATGACGGTACTTGAGTCGCAGCTCCTCGGCCGGCAGCTCGTCGGTCTTGGATCGCGCGACAGGGATGGGAGGCGTCGTGGCAGGTCCCACGATGGTCAGAGCGGTGGCGTGCACCTCGACGTCCCCGGTGGCCATCTCCGGGTTCTTCGCCGCCCCCGGCCGGGCGACCACCTCACCCTCGACCAGGACCACCCACTCGCCGCCCAAACTGCTCGCGCGCTCGAGCACGTCGGGTGGAGACCACCCGGGGCCGAAGGCCACTTGCACGAGGCCGGCGCGGTCCCGCAAGTCGATGAACACGATGCCCCCGAGATCGCGGCGTCGGTGCACCCAGCCCCCGAGCCGCACGCGCTGGCCCGCGGCTCCCGACCGCAGCTCCCCGCACATGTGTGTCCGCAAACTCGTCGCGTTCAATCCGTTACGCTCCCTCTGCTTCGCGCACCACGCGGTGAAATTCTTCGGCCGTGCGCGCTTCGAGCAGGCGCGCGCGCACCGGCTCGTGCCGCACCAGACGGGAGATCCGGCTGATGGCCTTCACGTGAGCCCCCGCCTGAGACTCGGGGCCCGCCAACATGAAGAAGATCCGCACCGGCTCCCCGTCGATGGTCTCGTAGGCCACCGGATCCCTGGTCGTCCCCGCCACCGCTTGCAGGGTGGCCAGCGTTGGCGTCTTGCCGTGCGGAACGGCGACCCCGTACCCGATGCCCGTAGGAAATTGGCGCTCCCGCTCCAGAATGGCCCCGAGCAGGTCCTCGAGGTGTCCGTCCTTGGCCGGAACCATGAGTGCGGCCAATTCCCGAAGCACCCCCGGCTTGTCGCGCGACTGGAGGGGGATCTGGATGCGGCTGGGAGGCAAGAGCTCAGACAGGCGCACGCTGGCCCAAGTGTCGTAGGCGGTTGAAGATAGTTAAGTTGAATTGACAGCGCCACTTGGCACGGTAAACGTTCGACATGCAACGCATTGCCGCCCTGCTCGCCACGCTTGTCCCGGGGGCGGCGGCCGCCCAGGCGAGCGCCGCAGCCGAGCTTTGGAGGGTGGCCGCGACCACCCTGACCACACCCGAGGCCCTGGCCACCGGTGGGGCCAGCACGTTTTGGAGCCCCGCACAGCTGCCCCCCGACGGCCGTGCGAGCCTGAGCCTCGATGTCGTCCAGGCCCCCAGTGCTGTCGGAGCCGGAGGCGCGCTCGCGGTGGCTCGCGTCCGCGTTCGCCCGCTCGGAGTGCTCGGCCTCCTATACGGCAGCATGCAGATTCGAGACCTCGTGCGCACATCGCTCGACCCAGATGCGGAGGGTAGCGGCATCCCGTACGGCACGCAGTTGCTCGGCCTCAATTGGACGCTGACCACGAGCGCTACGACGCTCGGAGCGACCGTGGGGTGGGAGCACGTGCGTCTCGACGAGACGCAAATGGACCGCGCCACATGCGACGTGGGCTTGCGCCAGCAACTGCCAGGGCCGCTCTGGCTCTCGCTCGCGAGTCATCTGCTGTCTCCTCTCACGAGCGACGAGCACGTCGGCGACTTCTACGGCGGCATCGAGTGGGCGGTATGGCACGGGACGTCGTGGACCGGGAGCGGGAAGACGACCGTGTTGCTCCGCTACGGGGCAGCCGTCGCGAACGGATCCGCGCCGGACCACCAGTTCGGGCTCGGGATTGCGTTCGATGAGTCGTTCGTGCTCGACGTGCGCGTGGTCCGCGAGGACACCTACGGCGTGGTGGGGTGGCGGGGCAGCGCCGGCGTGCGGGTCGGCATCGGGCGCTATCGCGTGAGCTACGCCCGCGACACCGGACAGAACGACATCGGCTCGGCGTATCGCGTCGGGCTCGAAGCGGGCATCAAGTGACCGACCTGCTCTCGCTCGCGCCGCCGGATGCCGCCGCTGCAATCAGCGCGTGGGTCGAAGCGCGCGGCGCGCCCGCCTACCGCGTCCGCCAGATTCTGCCGCGCCTCTGGGCCCGCCCGGTGGCTGACTGGACCGATGCCACCGATCTGCCCGCGGACCTGCGCCGCGATCTGGCGACCGACTTTCCCCTGCCGCGCATGGGGCTCGGCGCCCATCAGGTCTCGAGCGACGGCACAGAGAAATTCCTGTGGACTCTCGCCGACGGCGAAGCCATCGAAGCGGTGTTGATTCCCGAAGGGAAGCGCCGCACGCTGTGCATCTCGTCGCAGGTGGGGTGCGCGCTCGGCTGCGTGTTCTGCGCCACGGGCCGCATGGGCTTTCGCCGCAATCTCACCGCCGCCGAGATCGCGAACCAGGTGCGCGAGCTCGTGCTGCGCGATCCCGCCGCGAAGCCCACCAACATCGTGTTTATGGGAATGGGTGAGCCGCTGCTCAACTGGAGCGCGGTGGATACGGCCCTGTCGATTCTCAACCATCCCGACGGGTTCGCGATCGGGGCGCGCCACATCACGGTTTCGACGGTCGGGATCGTGCCGCAGCTCGCCCAGCTCGCGCGGCGGCCCGAGCAGTTCCGGCTCGCGGTCTCGCTGCACGCGCCCAGCGGGCCGCTGCGGCGCGAGCTGATGCCGATCGAAAAGAAGTACGGCCTCACGGAGGTGCTGGCCGCGCTGGCGCAGTTTCGGCGCCGGGTGACCTTCGAGTACGTGCTCATCGGCGGGCGGAACGACAGTCTCGAGCACGCCGATCAGCTGGCCGCGCTCGCAGTCCCCCTTGCCGCCCTGGTGAACCTGCTGCCACTGCATGCGGGCGGCGCTCCCGATCTCACGCCCAGCTCGCGCGCGCGGATGCTCGACTTCGAGCGCCGGTTGAAGACCCATGGCGTGGAGGCAGTGCTGCGGCGCAGCCGCGGCGTGGATATCAGCGCCGCCTGCGGCCAGCTACGGGTGGAAGTCGACGCGAGGAGAGTAGTCGGCGCCGACGAGAACGCTCGCGTCAACTAGCCGGCTCGAATCGAGCTGCACGACCACCCGACCGGCACCGAGCGCTGCGCGCACGGGCGTCGCGACACTCCGATCGCCGCGCCGCACGAGAATCCGAGTCGAGTCGAGCCGCCGCTCGTCGGCCGGCGCGTTCCCGAACGCCACGACGTCGATGCCGGCCTCGCGCAGCGCCCGGGTGGCGATCCGCGCCGCGCCGGGGCTCCCGCTCGCGTTGAGGACCTCGACGGTCAACCGGGGCCCCTGCTCGCCGGGCAGGGGCAGCGGCTCGCGGCGCCGCTCTCCACGGCACCCGACGAGCGCGCACGCCCCGAGCGTCAGCGCGAGACGAGCGAATTCCAAAATCCGACCGTCTCGGGCGCGAGCGGCCACCCCGAGCGAACCACCCATTCCACCCGCCAGCGCGCCACCTCCTTCAACACCGCATCCCGCTCCGTCGGCACCCTGCCGGCCAGGGCCTGCCGCTCCTCCGCGGCGAACGACCGCCCGGGCTCGAGGAAATCCGCGAGATAGAGCATTCGCCCCACGTCGTCCCAGCCCGCATAGCCCACCGTGTGATAGCGGACCGCATCGAGCACGCCCATATCGGTTTCGCCCTCACGCGCCGCCCGCTCGGCGGCGAGCGGGCCGTGCGCCAGCGCGTCAGCGACCGGCGCGTCGCGCAACGCGTCATGCAGCGCAGCCGCCTTGATCCAGCGCTCGCGCTCGCCGGAGGGCACCCCCATCGCCCCGGCCCACCGCGCGAGCAACCCGGCGACCCGCTCGATGTGCGCGCGTCGCTTGGCGGACACCTGCGCCCAGCGGGGCAGCGCAATGCCCGCCGCGTCACCCACCGCGCACCGGGATGTCACGGGCGAGACCGTCGCCGAGGACCACGTTGTCGATCAGCCGCGTGCTCCCCACGCGCGCGGCGAGGAGCACGATCGTGCGCGCATCGGCCCGGGCTACGGGCCGGAGATCGAAATCCACGAGCGCGAGGTACTCGGGCGCGACTCCCGGCACGCGCAGCACCTCGAGTCCGCGCTCGACCAGCGCCGCGGCCGCGATCTGCCCGCCGCGCCACGCCTGCTCCACGGTGCGGAGCGCGCGCGACAAGGCAATGGCCGCGCGCCGCTCGTCCGCGTTCAGGTAGCTGTTGCGTGAGGACAGCGCGAGCCCGTCGAGCTCGCGCACGGTGGGCACCACGTCGATCTCGGCCGCGAAGCCCAGGTCCGCCGCCATGCGGCGCACCAGGGTCGCCTGCTGGAAATCCTTGCGCCCGAAGACCGCGATGTCCGGCTCGACGATGTGCAGGAGCTTCGCGACGACGGTGAGGACCCCCTGGAAATGCCCGGGCCGCGCAGCGCCTTCGAGCACGTCCCCCATGGGTCCCGGCGCGACGCGGACGACCGGCTCGGCGGGGTACACGGCCGCCGTGGTGGGAACGAACAGGACGTCGACTCCGCGCGCCTTGGCCAGCGCCCGGTCGCGATCGAGATCGCGCGGATACGCCGCGAAGTCTTCCGAGGGGGCGAACTGCAATGGATTCACGAACGCGCTCAACACGACGCGATTCGTCCGGGAGCGCGCCCGGTCGACGAGACGCAGATGCCCCTCGTGCAACGCACCCATGGTCGGCACGAATCCGATCCGGTTCCCGCGGCCCCGCTCCGCGCGCGACCACGCGCGCATCTCCTGCGGGTCCGCGATCTCGCGGATGCCGCCCGCTACGTCGGGAACGAGTGCTCCGGGCCGGGATAGCGCCCTTCACGCACCTCGGCGCCGAACAACTTGACGGCATCGCGCACGTCCTGCGCGAGCGCGGCGTAGCGCTTGATGAACTTGGCGTCGAACCGGTCGTTCAGGCCCAGCATATCGTGCAGCACGAGGACCTGGCCGTCGCAGGCCGGGCCCGCGCCGATGCCGATGGTAGGAATCCCGACCGCTTTGGTGATCCGCGAGGCGAGTGGTGCCGGTATCAGCTCCAGGACCACGGCGAACGCGCCCGCGGCTTCGAGCGCCTGGGCATCGGCCAGCAGGCGATCCGCCGTGGCCTCATCCCGTCCCTGGACGCGGTACCCGCCGAGCGCATGGACCGATTGCGGCGTGAGGCCGAGGTGGCCCATGACGGGGATCCCGACATCCACGAGCGCGCGCACCGTGTCGGCCATGGCCCGCCCGCCCTCGAGCTTGACGCCGTGGCAGCCGGTCTCCGCCAGCACGCGACCGCAGTGCCGGATCGCGTCCTCTCGCGAGACCTGATAGCTGAGGAACGGCATGTCGCAGATTACGAGCGCGCGGCTGCTGCCGCGCCGGACGGAGCGCGTATGGTAGATCATCTGCTCGAGCGTGGCCGACAGGGTCGTCTCGGCCCCCGCGAGCACCTGATTCACGGAATCGCCCACCAGCAGCACGTCTACGCCGCACTCATCGAGCAGCCGCGCGAACAGCGCGTCGTAGCAGGTCAGCGTCACGATCCGCTCGCCCTTCGCCTTGCGCTGGCCGAGGTCGTGGATCGTCAGCGGCGCGGGGCTCTCACTCATGGGACGACTCGGCGGCCTCGAGCTCCGCCAGCTCGCGCAGCCAGAAGGACCGGTGGGGCAGCTCGGGGTGCGGAATCACGAGCGCGGGGTCGCGCAGCTCGCGGTCCCCGAACCGCACGATGTCGAGATCGAGCGTGCGGGGGCCCCAGCGCAGGTTACGCACGCGCCCGCGCTCCACCTCGATGGCCTGGAGCTGCGCGAGCAGTGCGGTCGGTGCGAGCTCCGTTTCGAGCAGCGCCATCTGGTTCAGGTAGGGTCCTTGGGGCACGGGTCCGAGGGGCGCCGTTTCCTCCACGGCCGAGAGCGCGATCAAGCGCGTGCCGTCCAGGTTCGCAAGGCGGGCCCGCGCATGCGCGAGGTGCCCTTCCCGATCCCCGACGTTGGATCCCAATGCGACGTACACCCGCTCGGCCTTCGACACCGCGGAATGGTAAACCGCCTACGCCAGGCTCGCAAAACCGCGCGTGAGATCCCGCAGCATGGAGGCCACGGATTCGAGCTCCCGCGTGGCGCGCTCCAGGTCCGACAGGCCGCGCGCCGCTTCATTCGCCCGCGTCGCCACGTCGTCCGCCTCGGCGCGGTTCTTTCCCGCGATCGCGGCCACGGCGTTGATGCGCTCGCGCAGCCGGCCGAACGCGCTGTCCTGCTCGCCCGCGGCATCGGCGATGCGGCGGGCATGCTCCGTCGCGTCCGCCGTCGACGCGACGATCGCGTCGAGCGCGTCGAGCGCGGCCGAGGACAACTCCTCCACGCCGCCGACATTGACCTGCCCGCGCCGCATCTGCTCCACCACTTCACCGACTTCGCGATGAATGTCCTGCACCAGCTCCCCCGCCTCCGCCGCCGCCGTCGCGCTCTGCTCCGCCAGGCGCCGCACTTCCTCGGCCACGACGGCGAAGCCTTTACCGTGCTTCCCCGCGCGCGCCGCTTCAATCGCGGCGTTGAGGGAGAGCAGGTTGGTCAGGTCCGCGAGCTCCCGAATGGACATGATGAACCCGGTGATGCGGCGGCTCACGTGGCCCAGCGCCTGTACCTTGGCCGAGCTCTCGCTCACAAACGCCTTGAGCGCCACCAGACGCTCCATGGCTTCGCGAATCTGCTGCCGGTTGCGGGTGGCGACGCCGCTCGCGGCCGTCGATGCCTTGGCGGCCTCATGACCGTCGACGGAAACCCGTCGCGACACCTGGGCCAGACTCTCGGTGGCGGCGAGGCCGCCGGAGACCTCGCCTTCCTCGGCCACCGCGCCGGCACGAATCGCGTTCGTGGAGCCGGCCACCGCCCCTGCCGCATCCCGGAGCGCCTCGGCGGCGCGTGCCAGCGTGCCGAGCTGCTCCGTCAGGCGCTCGACCGTCTCCACGAGCGGACGGCGCAGCTCGGTGATGTGAATCGCGGTCGCGAGCTGCGTCGCGAACGTCGCGATCGTGAGGACATCCTTGCCGCTGTACGACCGCCGCTTGTGATGCTCGAGCTCGAGGGTGCCGATGATCCGGTCCCCGAATCGCAGCGGTACGATCACGAGGCTCTTCACGTTGATGTTCGCATCCGCCACCCGGCGGTCGCGGGTCACGTCGTCGATGACGAGCGTCGCGCCCGTTTCGACCACCTGGGCCCGCAGCGTGGCGATGTCGGCCGACGGCTCGCCGCGGTCCCGGCGTCCGATGACGCCGCGGTACGCGAGCGACACCACCCCCTCCTCGCGGCGGAAGATACGAAAGTCGCCCCAGTCCACGAGCCGGTGGGCGAGCCGCTCGATGCGCGCGAAGGAGTCCGCGAGGCTCACGTTGCTCGTGATCACGGCCTCCATCGCGTGGATCTTGTTCAGCTCCTCGGCCGCGATCGCCTCCTCGATGGTGCGCTTGAAGAGCAGGCCCAGGGCGCCGAGGGCCGCGCCGACGAACAACCACGCAAGCGGCGGCCAGTACACGACCGTGCCGACCACGGTTGCGCTCGCAATCAACGTCGCCCCGAAGCTGATGCACTCGTAGCGGAGGATCAGCAGGCGCTCACTCTGCTCGAGCTTGCCCCGCGCGATGAGCGCGAAGTAGAACATCAGGCGCCCGAAGCCGAAATACGCGAGGCCGTAGAAGAACAGCGCGGGCAGCGTGTCCACGTGCAGGCCGGGCGCGACGCCCGAGGCGCGTACGATCGCCGCGTAGATGCCGTAGGCCGCGACCACCGTCACCACTTCGCGGCCCGCGTTGACCAGCGCCGCCGATGTCGCCTTGCGCAACCACAGCGTGTCGGCGATGAACGTGCTCACCCCGACCGCCACGGTCGCCGCCGGCAGGCCGGCGACCAGGCTCCCCACGATCCCCACAAGCCCGGTCTGCGTGAGGTAGGAGTATTTGGACAGCGGAATCTGGAGACCGCGCAGGACCACGCCGCAGGTGGTGAGAATGACCAGCTCGGGGAGCTGACCCAGCCAGCGCGGATCGGCGATCAGGACGGCGAGCATGAGCGCCGGCCCCGCATAGGTCAGGAAGCGGCTGTAGAGGACGATGACCCGGTCGGTCGTCACCGTCCGTTCCGTTCGACCGCGCGCCGCAGCCCGCGGACCAGCTGCTCCGCCGGTCCGAGCCCGCCGGTGCCGAGGGCGTCCACCAGCGCGCTGCCGACGACGACCCCGTCGGCGACGCTGGCGGCGGCGTGCGCCTGCGCCGGCGTGCTGATGCCGAATCCGACCGCGACGGGAAGTGTGGTGGCAGCACGGATCCGCTCGACGTGCGAGGCGATGTCGAGCGGCAGGTCGTCCCGCGCGCCGGTCACGCCGAGGCGGGAAATCAGATAGACGAACCCGCTCGCGCCCTGGAGCGCGCGCGCCAGGCGCTCGGGCCTGGTGGTCGGCGCGACGAGCCGGATCAGGGCGAGCGGGCTCTCCATCACCCGGCGCTCGAGCGCGGGATCGGCGCCCGCGGGGAAGTCGGTCAGCAGGAGGCCGGACACCCCCGCGCCGTGCGCGTCACGGAGAAAGCGCTCCACCCCGTAGGCCAGGACGGGGTTCACGTACGTCATGATCACGACGGGGATCTTCAGGGCCGCGCGGCGCACCTGGTCGAGCACGTCGCTCGTGGTGATGCCCAGGTCGAGCGCCGCCTGCGTGGAGCGTTGGATGGTCACGCCGTCGGCCAGCGGGTCCGAAAAAGGGACGCCGACCTCGACGAGATCGGCGCCGGCGGCTTCCACCATCCGCAGCGCGTCGACCGCGACGTCCGGCGTGGGAAACCCGGCCGTCAAATACGGAATGAGCGCTGCCCGGCGCCGTTCACGCACCGCCCGCCAGCGGGCGGCGATCGGGTGCTCAGACAAAATAATCGCCGACGTTGATGCCGAGCCGCAGCGGGTCGGTGACCTTCACAATGGTCCGGGGATAGTTGCCCTGGGCGTCCTGGTGTGAGAGATCGACCAGCTCGCCCGGATGCTGCACCGCTCCTTCGGGCGACATGACGATCCGCACGATCGGCCGGTGGACGTGCGCCACGTCCGAGTTGGCGGCGTGCACGAGTCCGACCTCGTACGTGTCGAGGATGACGCAGGTGCCCACAGGATAGATCCCGATGAGGTTGATGAAGGCCTTCACGATCACCGGATCGTAGCCGCGCCGCGGGTTCTCCCACATCTCCTTCAGCACCTGGTCCGGCTGAATCGGCGTCGTCTGATAGGCCCGCCGGCTGGTGGCGGCGTCGAACCCATCGGCCACGGCCACGATCTTGGAGAAGATCGACAGCTCGCGGGGCCGGATGGACTTGGGGTACCCGGTGAGATCGGTCTTCATGTGATGCTCGTACGCCACGATCATTCCGCGGTAGGGAATCTCCCCGTAGCCCCGCAGGCCGAACAGCGTGAGGACGCCCAGCCATGGGTGGGCCGTCATGATGCGCCACTCCTCGTCGCTCAACCCGCCCTGCTTGTTCAGCACCTCCACCGGAACGCGCGACTTGCCGACGTCGTGGAACAGGGCCGCGATGCCCAGGTCGTACAGCTGGAGCTTGGTGAAGCCGAGCTTGCGGCCGAGCGCGACGGAGAAAATGCAGACGTTCACGGAGTGCGTGAACGTGTACTCGTCGTAGTCACGTATCGTGGTGAGGCCGACGAGCGAGGTCTCGTTGTTGAGCACCTGGTCCACGATCGCCTGCACCGCCCGCTTCACCTTCTTGACGTTGGCCGTCCGCCCCATGCGGATGCTGTTGATGACCTCCTTCGTGACGGCCACCGATCGCGCGTAGGTCCGCTTGGCGGCTTCCTTCTGCCGCTCCGCGTCTTCCACGTCCTCCTCGGTCTCGACGGGCGGATCGACCGTGATGAAGGTGACCCCGCCATCCGACAGCTTCTTGGCCAGCTCGTGCACCTTCTCCGGCGTCGCCTCCTTGGCCGCGTACACGAGGAGCAGCGATACGAACGTCTGGAGCTGGCCGCGATCGACGCCTTCGTCCACGCGCACGGCGCCAATGCCGCACTGCCGCAGGACGCCGAGGATGTGCGAGAAGGACGCGTAGTTATCGAGGTCGAGGCGCAGGCGGGTCGAGTTCACGAAGATGAACTCGCCCTGCAGCCGCAGCTCGATCTCGCGCTCCACGTCCAGCAGCTGCTTGGTGCTCGCGACCAGGTCGTCGAGCGCCCGCTGCACCTGGGCATTCTCGATGGGATAGAGCTTGAGCGAGCGGAAGGCGGTATAGAGGACGACGAGAAAGTCCCGGCCCGCGAGCCGCAGGAAGCCGTCGGTGGTCTGGACGGTCTCGCCGAGACCGGACGCGCGCCGCTCCGTCGGTTGCGTCACCCACCCACCTCGCGCAGCGCGCGGCTGACTGCGTTTCTCACGAGCGCTTCCTTATCCTGGGCCGCCTGTTCGAGCACGGCGCGCGCGGCGGGCGTGCGCACCTTGCCCAAAGCCATCGCGGCGCACGCCCGGATCTCCGGGTCCTCGCGGCGTCCGAACAGGCCCTTGCTGACCAGCAGCTTCTCGAGCGAGGGAATGCCCTTCGCCCCGGCGAGCGTGCCGTAGGCCTCGTAGAACGCCATCTTCTCGGTGAGGTCCGACGCCTTGAGACGGGAACCCTCGAGCATGCTCTCGACCCGGGCCAGCGCGTTCCGATGGCCGCGCGACGCCAGGAATTTCACCGAGGAGATCCGCACGTCGCGATCCGTGTCTTCCACCGCTTTTTCCAGCAGCCGCAGCGCCGTTGGACTCGCGATCTGCGTCAGCGCCTCGACCACGGCGAGCTTGAGGGTGCGGTCCTCGGACTCGAGCAGCGGGCCCATCCCCTCCGGCGCGCCCGGCAGCTTGAGCCGTCCCGCAAGGCGCACCATTTCGAGCCGCGCACCCGTGTCGGGCGCCGCCAGCGCCTTCAACACCTCGGGCACGTGGTCCTGCGCGAGGCGCGCCCCGGAGGTGCTGACCAGCTCGCGCACCCGCTCGTTGGTCAGCCGGGGGATCCAGCTCATCAGGGTGGCCAGGGCCTCCGGACGGAGCTCGCGGAACGCTTCGCTCAGCTCCTCCTCCGTGGGGTGCACCGTGGCCTCGTCGAGCGACTGGAGCAGCTGCCCCAGGGCATCCGGCTGCGAGAGGCGCCCGGGCAGGCCCGTGAGCGTGGTGCGATGCTCGGGGATGATCTCGCGCCCCCGCTCGAGCACGACCCGCGTCTCGCGCAGGATATAGGAGACGGACCGGAAGTCGCCCGCCGCCAGGAGATATGGTATGAAGTTCTCGACGATGCCGATGAGCTCGGCGCGCACCGTGCCGTAGGTCTGCAGCTCGAGCAGATCGAACAGCGCCGCGAGCACGTTGCGCCGCACGTCTTGCTGGTACTCGCGCTCGGCCTCCTTGCGGATGTACTCCACCTCGCGCTCGTCCAGGAAGTAGAGCGTCGTGTCGAAATCTTCCATCGACACGATCCCCTCGGGTCTCGGGGGCGCCTCCTCCTGGACCATCCTGGTCGCCTGCGCGGGCGCGGGCGAAGCCATCGGCGGGCCGGCCTCGATGGCCACCGCGTTCTCAGACACGAGCTCGCGGAACGTATAGGCGATGAGCTGGAAATCCTCGGCCCAGAGCAGCGTGAGGAGGTCATCCGCGGCATCGGCAGGGAGATTGCGGGCTTTGTGCAGCACCGCGAGAAAGCGGACGATTTCGGACTCTTCCACGCCCCGACGGAGCGTGACCGAGTGCACCCCGTCCTTATAGAGCGTCCACGCCAGGGCCTCGTTGCGCTGCGCGTGGAAGTACACAACCGTGCCTTCCCACCGGAACGCCGTCTCTTCGACGTCCAGCACCAGCTCGTCGACTTGCTGCCACACCTGGCGGAACGCGGCGCGAATGTTCTCGACGGCGCGCTGGTAGACCGGGTTGTTGGGGAGATAGAGTTGGGTGGCGCGAAGGCCCTTGACCAGGACCTGCATCAGCTGCTCGACCTGCGCCGGCGGCAGGGTCACCTCCGGCACCGGCTGGGGCGTGCTCGTCAGGGCTGAGCTCCCGTGAGCTCGGCGACCATCGCCACATCCTTGTCGCCACGGCCGCTCAAATTGATGATCACCGTCGCTCCCCTCCCTCCGCTCCACCGCTCCGGATGGGCGAGCACCCAGGCCACGGCGTGCGCGCTCTCGAGCGCGGGGAGGATTCCTTCGAGCCGCGCGAGCCGGGCAAACGCATCGAGCGCCTGCTGGTCCGTCACGGCCTCATACAATACGCGACCTGAGTCCTTCAGAAAAGCATGCTCGGGCCCCACCCCCGGGTAGTCCAGCCCGGCCGATACGCTGTGGGCCGGTTGCACCTGCCCACCGGCGTCCTGGAGCAGGTAACTCAGGCTGCCGTGGAAGACCCCGGGCTTCCCCAGACTCAGCGACGCCGCGTGCCGGCCGCTCGTGAGCCCCTCCCCCGCGGCCTCCACCCCCACCAGCTCGACCGCCCGATCGTCCAGGAACGCCGAGAACATGCCGGCCGCGTTCGACCCGCCGCCCACGCATGCGACCACCATGTCGGGGAGCCGGCCGTAGCGCTCCAGCGCCTGCGCCCGCGTCTCACGCCCGATCACGGACTGGAAGTCCCGCACCATGCGCGGGAACGGATCCGGGCCCACCACCGACCCGATGATGTAGTGCGTGCCGGTGACATTCGTGACCCAGTCCCGCAGCGCTTCGTTTGTGGCGTCCTTCAGCGTGCGCGTTCCGGAGGTCACCGGCACCACTTGCGCGCCGAGGAGCCGCATGCGGTAGACGTTGAGCCCCTGCCGCTTCATGTCTTCGTCGCCCATATAGACGACGCAGTCGAGTCCGAACTTGGCGCACACCGTCGCC
>Ga0335084_10000340_pt1 | contig 38481 bp, 33 predicted proteins | sample Lox_Sample_44_FD_206721 | JGI IMG/M metagenome (GOLD analysis project Ga0335084, IMG submission 206721) | Soil microbial communities from Loxahatchee National Wildlife Refuge, Florida, United States - Lox_Sample_4.4 | ecosystem: Environmental > Terrestrial > Soil > Wetlands | place: USA...
GTGTTGTGCAGGATCAGGTTGAGCTGCTCGGTCCCGATGATCACGCCCGAGATCCCGCCGAGGAAGCCAAAGCCGATGATCGACATGAACACCCCAGAGAACGCCGGGTTCGACCACGGCGCCTTGCGCAGCCACTCGAAGAGGCCCTTGGTGAAGCCCCTGTCGCGTTGCGCGACCTCGATCGAGCCGGGCACGGTGAGGCCGTGCACCATCGACGCCAGCACCGCGAGATAGAACGCGTAGCTCGTGTTGAGGATCTTCCAGCTCGACGTCAGGCCGGGGTCGACAAGCAGGTGGTGCGCGCTCGCGATCGTGATGAACAGGATGTAAAGCAGGAACGCCGTGCGGCTCACCTTCTCGCTCATCGGCTTCGCGCCGAACACGATCGCCGCGACCGCGTACCACACCGCGACCTGCGCCGAGACGTTGATCTGCTGCGACGAGTGGCCGAACGCCCACCAGATGTGCCGGTAGAGGAGCGAGTCCATGTACCCCACGAGGCCGATCGACCACAGGAAGGTGGGGATCAGGATGATCGCGCCGGAGGCGATGGTGAAGATCGCGATGATGCAGGCGGTGAGACCCCCGAACGTCACCAGCGGGATCGAGCCGTTGTAGGTGCGCTCCGCCTTCCCGACGACAAGCGCGCCGAGGAAGATGAAGCAGCCGATGAGCGCGCCCACCGCGAACAGGATCAGGCCGAGGTAGAAGCTCCAGTGCGCCTGCATCGGCACGTAGGAGGTGAACATCACGCTCGAGTCCTGGCGGATGAACACCGCATAGTTGTTCATCAGCGCGCCGGCGAGCATCAGCACGAACCCCGCCCAGGCGACCCGTGGCGTCGGCAGGCGACAGCCGAGCAGCGTCGAGCCGGCGAAGTACAGCACCGCGATCTCGAAGAAGATGATCCAGAACACGAGCATGTTGAGCCCGTGCCCGGTGAGGACGAGGTAGAACCAGTCGGCGGGCAGCAGGTGCACCGCCTGCCAGCGGGTGAGCGTCACCAGGATCGCGAGCACGCCGCCGAAGAGGAGGAAGACCACCGCCGCGACGGCGTTCGCCTTCATCAGCGCCTCGGCGGGCTGATGAAACCTGAGCCCGGTCGTCGGACAGGTCCGGAACATGCGGTTGACGGCCATGATCGCCCCCTACTTCTTCGACACGACGTACAGCTTGGTCACCATCGTGTGATGGTTGATGCCGCAGTACTCGTTGCAGACGATGTTGTAGGTGCCCGCCTTGCTCGGCTGCACCGTGAGCAGGTGCTCGTAGTTCGGGTGCACCTCGATGTTGATGTTCTCGGGCTGCAGCGAGAACCCGTGCAGCCAGTCGAGCGACATCAGGTGCAGGCGGTAGCTCTGCCCTTCCTCGAGCTCGACGATCGGCCACCACTGCCACAGGCGCGCGATCAGATAAACGTCGCTCCCCGGCGGCGGGTGGACGACCGGGATCTTCTGGCTGTTGAGGCCTTCCTCCTCGCGCACCCTGAACTTGTCCACCATCTCCTGCGTCTTCGCGGTGAAGCGGTCCGGCGTCGAGCGATAGGCCTCGTTGGCGAGGTTCTGCTTACCGAACACGTGCCAGTACGGCATCATGAAGAAGAGGAAGAGGCACCAGACGAAGGCGATCAGGATCCACGTGATCTCGATCCGTTCGATCGGCTCCTTCCACCACAGCTTGTTGGTCGGTGGCTGAATCGCGCTCATGGCTGGTTCTCCGCGTGGGTCACTTCGCGATCGGCACGCTGGCGATCTCCATCACTCCCCAGATCAGGTACAGCACCGTGGGGATGACCACGCCGAGGAAGAGGAGCATCCACGGGTTGTCGATCAGCTGCTGCATGAACGGTACCGGCTCGTCGGGAAGGTCTTCGGCGGCGGTACTGGAGACGGGTTCGGCCATGGCGACTCTCCTTGGGAAATCGGCCCGCGCTCTAGGGCAGGCAGCCCTGCGCGAGATAGAAGCGGATGCACGCGAGGGCGTCGAGCGCCTGCACATCGGGCAGCCAGGCGGCGAGGACTGCCGCGGCCGCAGCGGCGAGGACGAATGCGGCGACCTCTACGGCCGGAGCGCCGCGGTCCCGCCGGTCTCCACGAAGCGTGCCCATCGCCCCTCCTTCGCGCATGCTGACCCGCCCCTGCGGGTGGGATCTCGCAGACCCAATCTACGGAGCCGGACAGGGAAAAAACTTGATGCGCGCTAAAAAAACGCCGGCTGTCCCGGCGCGGGCGGGTTGATGCGGGTCAAGCGCGTCCGGGCCGCTCCCGGCAGAATCGCGTCGTGACGAGATCGTTCGCCGGGGAGGTTGCGCTGGCTCCGGCCGTCGCGCCGGTGCCCGCCGGCCGCGCGGCCGCCGTGTGGCTTCTCGTCTGCGCGCTTGCCGTCGCCGCGATGGTCATCGTCGGGGGGGCTACCCGCCTGACCCACTCCGGCCTTTCGATCGTCGAGTGGCAGCCCCTCGTCGGCACCATTCCGCCGCTCTCCGATGGCGACTGGCAGGTGCTGTTCGACAAGTACCAGCAGACCCCGGAGTACCGGCTCGTGAACCACGCGATGTCGCTCGGCGAGTTCAAGGGCATCTTCTGGTGGGAGTACTTCCATCGCCTGCTCGGCCGGACGATCGGCATCGTGTTTGTCGTGCCGCTCCTCTGGTTCTGGTGGCGCGGCCACATCGATGCGCGCCTGGGCTGGAAGCTCGCAGGCGTGTTCGCGCTCGGCGGACTGCAGGGCGCGTTGGGCTGGTACATGGTCGCCTCGGGGCTGGTCGACGAGCCGCGCGTATCGCACCTCCGCCTCACCGCGCACCTCGGTCTCGCGTTCCTGATCCTCGGTGTGATGCTGTGGATCGCCTTCGACCTGCTTTACCCGGAGCGCACGGCGCGTCGCACCGGGAGACTCGCGCGATTCGCCGGCGCAATCGCGGGCCTTGTCTTCCTGCAGGTGCTCGCGGGCGGGCTCGTGGCGGGCATACGCGCCGGGAAGGCCTACAACACCTTCCCCCTGATGAACGGCCACCTCGTCCCGCCCGAGACCCTCGTGCTCGAGCCGTGGTGGCGCAACTTCTTCAACAACATGACCACCGTCCAGCTCGACCACCGGCTGCTCGCGTGGCTGCTGCTCGCCCTCGTGGCCTGGCTGTGGTGGCGGGTGCGAGCGTCCGACGCGAGCGCGCGCGCCCGGATCGCGGCTCACCTGCTGCTCGGCCTGCTGGTGGCGCAGTTCGTGCTCGGCGTCGCCACGCTGCTCGCAGCGGTGCCGGTGGGCCTGGGCACCGCGCACCAGGGCGTCGCGACGCTGGTGTTCGCCGCCGCCCTCTTCACGCGCCACGCGCTGCGCACGCCGCGCTGACGCGCGAAGTTGACCCTGGTCAAAGCGGCGCGTTCGGCGCGCGCTACCGTGAGGCCATGGCTGAACCCATCGCGATCTGGCACGCCGATCACACGCGATTCGCGCACCTGCTCGACCTCGTCGAGCGGGAGCTCGCAGCGTTCCACACCGGCGAGCACCCCGATTACGCGCTGCTCCTCGACGTCGTGCACTACCTCCATCACTACCCGGACCGCTTCCACCATCCCAGGGAAGATGTCGCGTTCGCGCGCCTCGTCGAGCGCGATCCGGAGATGGCTCTTCCGGTCGCCCGGCGCCTCCAGGAGCACCGCGTCATCGCCGCCGCCGGCGAGGCGCTTCTCGGACTGCTCGAGGCGGTCGCCGAGGACGCCCTGATCGAGCGCTCCGCCGTCGAGGCGGCGGCGGCGACGTATCTCCTCTACTACCGCCACCATCTGGCGGTCGAGGAACAGCAGGTCGTGCCGCGGGCAGGGCAGGTACTCACCGCGGAAGACTGGGCGGCCGTTGCGTCTGCCGCGCCCCACGGTGCCGATCCGCTCTTCGGCGATGACTCCGAGTCTCGCTACCGCGAGTTGCGCCGGCAGATTGCGCTGGAGGCGGGGAAGCGTACCGGCGGCTGACCGGCGCTCAAGCCCCCGCCGGCCTGTCGAGCTTCAGCTTCAGGTACTCGCCGATCAGGATCGCGGCAGGGTAGTACACCTGCTCCTCCGTCTGGAGATACCGCGTCAGCAGCTCGCACATGCCGACGTACTCCAGCTTGCCCTCTGCGCGGGCCGCGTCCGCGAGCTTCCGTATCGCGGCCGCGATCGCGTCGTGATCGGCGAGCATCTGCTCGTACTCGAGCTTCAGACGATCGGTCATGACGATCACGCCACGCATGACCGGCGACACCTTCCCGGCCACCAGGTGCTGGAGCAGGCCCAGGGCGGGAAGACCGAAGTCCTCCTCCTTCGCGACGTGGGGACGCAATGCGTCGACCACCCCCACCGCGGCCTCGCCCGTGCGGCCGCCCTCCCCGACGGCGCGATCGAGCCGATGACGCATGAGCTCGTGCTCGCGCTGCAGCGCTTCGGGCACCCTGAAGAATTCCATTCGCGCGGCTCCAATTTAGCGCTAATGATGGGCCACGCCGGCGGCGAGGCTTTGACGCGGGTCAATCCGAGCCGCGCGTGCCCGCTGGTCGATCTGGATCACAGGCTGCCGATCCGGCCGGCGGCTATACTGGCCTGTACGTCGTTTGCTGGCTTCCTCCGCATGCGCGACGTGCCGAGCCGCTGCGATACCCCCGACGCACCCCCTGCCTGACCCGTCCCCAATGCCTCCTGACTCGAACCGCACGAGCGACCACCCGTACCCCGTCCCGGGCGCGGCGCTGCGCGGGCTGCCCGGCGGCATCTGGGCGCTGGGCCTCGCCGCGATGTTCATGGACCTCTCGTCCGAGCTCGTGCACAGCCTGCTCCCGATCTTCATGGTGTCGGTGCTCGGTGCGAGCATGATGGCGGTCGGAGTCGTCGAGGGGATCGCGGAGGCCACCGCAGCCATCACCAAGGTCTTTTCCGGCGGTCTGAGCGATTACCTCGGGAAGCGGAAGCTCTTGGTCGTCCTGGGCTACGGTCTCAGCGCGGCTACCAAGCCGCTTTTCCCGCTGGCGACCTCGATCGAATGGGTCCTCGCGGGTCGCTTCATCGACCGGATCGGCAAGGGAATTCGCGGTGCGCCGCGCGACGCGCTCGTCGCCGACATCACGCCCGCGCATCTCCGGGGTGCCGCCTACGGATTGCGCCAGTCGCTCGATTCGGTCGGGGCGTTCGGCGGTCCGCTGCTGGCCATCGCGCTGATGGCGGCATTTGCCGACGACATCAAGACGGTCCTGTGGGTGGCGGTGGTGCCCGCGTTCATCGCAGTCGCGCTGCTCGTGGTAGCGGTGCGCGAGTCCGAGCCGGCGCAACCGGAGGCCGCCGGCGCGCGGGCTCCGGGTTTCACGCGCGGCGCCCTCCGGCGGCTCGGGGGCCGCTATTGGCTGATCGTGCTGCTCGGCGCGGTGTTCACGCTCGCCCGGTTCAGTGAAGCCTTTCTCGTGCTCCGTGCCCAGGACGTGGGACTACCGATCGGGTACGTTCCGTTCGTGATGGTCGTGATGAGCGTCGTCTACGCCGCTGCGGCGTACCCCGCCGGTGTTGCCGCCGACCGCATCGGTGTTCGAGCGTTGCTCATGGCAGGTCTCCTGATCCTCGTGCTCGCGGACGTCGTCTTGGCGCTCGCGGCCTCTCCAGTGGTGGTGTTCGGCGGAGGAGCATTATGGGGACTGCACATGGGGCTGACGCAGGGACTCTTGTCGAAGCTCGTCGCTGATTCCGCCCCGAGCGAACTGCGGGGAACGGCGTTCGGGATGTTTAACCTCGTGACCGGCGGTGCGCTGCTCCTGGCAAGCTTGATCGCCGGGTCGCTATGGAGCGCACTCGGCGCTTCCGCGACGTTCTGGGCCGGCGCGGCGTTTGCAGCAGCGGCGGTTCTCGGTTTGCTTTTGTACAGGCCGCAGCGCGCGCCGGCTTAAGCAGCTACGTCCGCGAGGCTCCTGACGGGTGAACCGACCGCGGCCCGTGCCGCCTCCATGCCCGACGCGCGCCCCGTCGCGATCAGACAGGCCGCCGCCTGATCGGTGATCGCCTTCGGCACCGGCGTCTCGCCGGCAAGCGCGCGCTCGATCCAGCGTGCGGTGACGACGGGATCGATCGAGTCGGGCAGGGGCGCTTCGTCCGCGACCGTTGCCGCCGGGACGACCGGCTCTGCGACGCCGTCGTGCAGCCATTCGATCGCCTGCGCCTTGCGGGCGTTCGCGACCGGCTCGCCCTCGGTGCCGCGCATGAGCAGCGCGCCGCCCCGGGCTGCAGCGAAGAACGTTCGCATCCGGTCGAAGTAGTCGGGATGCGTGAGGCTCACGACGCGTAGACAGGCGCCGGTGACGGGCACGAGGAGCTTGGCGAGCGTGTGCGGACTGCCGCGGACGCCGAGCCGCGCGCGTAGGTTGGCGAGTCGCGCGAGACCGGGCGCGAGCAGATCGACCGGCACGAACACCGCGCGGCCGGCGGCGAGCTCGCTCCCGGCTTCGGCGAGCGACGCGCAGGGCGCCCGGCCGAGCGCCGTGAACACCGCCGCACTGGTCACCCGCCCATAGTCCTCGACGAGCCCATGGACGACGACGGGCACGCTCGCGCGCTCGAGGATCAGCGCGAGCAGCGGCAGCAGATTCGGCAGCTTGCGTGCGCCGTTGTAGCTTGGCAGCACGACCGCCGTCCCGCGCGCCGGCTCGATGGTGATCCGTCGCGTCCGCTCGTCGACGGCGCGGTGAAAACCGGCGAGCTCCGCCGGCGATTCGCCCTTGATGCGGAGCGCGAGCGAAATCGCGCCGAGCTCGAGGTCGGGGACTTCGCCGTCGAGCATCGCGGCGTACAGCGCATATGCGTCGCCCTCGCCGAGATCGCGCGAGCCGCGCGGTCCGCGCCCGATCTCCTTGATGATCCTGTTCAGCAGGACCGCCATCAATCGGGGAACCGGAAGAGCGCATGGCAGGCATTGCAGCGCTGCATCAACGCGCTCGTCTGCGCAAGCGTGTGCCGCGCGTCGCGGCGCGCAGCCGCGTCCGCTGCCAGCGAGTCGAACTGGTCGTGGGTCGCGCGCGCGAGCTGGCGGAATTCCGGCGGCAGCTTCCGCGCGATCTCGGGCGGCATCCGGCCGCCCTCGGCGCCGGAACCGACCTTGTGCGCGGCCGCGGAAACCGCGGCGAAGTCGTTGCGCGCGAGGCCGTCGGTTACCCCCTGGAGGGCGACGAGAAATTCGCGCATCTCTCCGAGAACGTAATCGCGCTCCTCGAGCGTGAGCGGCACGACGAGGCGGTACATCCCGGACTTCGACTCGGGCGGCGGGCCTGCCGGCGGCGGAGGGCCTGCACAGCCGGCAAGAAGGAACACGGCCATGCCGAGGACAGTTCGTTGCTTCATGGCTCAGTGACTCGTTCCTTCCGACCGCGTGATCTTGTTGTAGACGTTGTACTTGCCGACCGGCTTCTTCATCGGGATCCGCTTTACCTCCCGGAACGTCGCCGCGTCGAAGACGATGAGCGCACCGTCCTGCTCCCACAGGCTCGCGAGCGCGTAGCGGCCGTCGCGGGTGAATTCGACGTGGGCGAGCGTCTTGCCCGGCTCGGGCCGCAGCGTCGCGACCGGCTCGAGGGTGCGCTTGTCTAGGATCGAGAGCGTGTCCCTGGCGGGACTCATCATCGAATCCACCCAGGCGTACGCGGTCGCCTCGTGGCTGCGCATGAAGAAGCCCGGGCCCGGCGTCGGGATCTGCTTTATGGTCTTCCAGTCCTTAACGTCGATCACACTCACCACCCCCTCCTTGAGGTTGGGCGTCGCCATCACCGTCCGTCCGTCGCGCTGCCAGCTGATGCCGGACCCGAGGTGCGGCATGCCGGCGAGGTCGATCGTCGCGATCCTGCGCTGCACGTCGAGGTGAACCACCTGCCCTGCCAGTGCCTCCCGGGACGTCCCCACGAGCTCGCTGTAGTCCGGCGTGAAGAAGAAGTCGTCGAGGTAGTCGTCGAGCTGCGTCCGGCGCGGGTTCAGGAAGCCCGGCAGGAACGCGCCCTCCCGATAGCGGAAGTCGTGGACGAGCCCGACCGGAATGTCGGGTGCATGCGGGTCGTAGCTCACCTCCCACAGCTCCTGCACGTCCTTCAGCGCGACGACGAAGCTCCTGCGCGGCGCGGCGTCGTACACCGCCGAGACGCGCGACGACCGCTTCCCCTCGCGGTCGGCGACCGGGAGCACCTTCACCAGCCGGAGATCCGCATCCAGGATCACCAGCGTGTGCGGCAGATAGTTCGCCACCGCCACGTACCTGCCGTCGCCGGACACCGCGGCGTTCCGCGCGTTGAGGCCGGCGCGGACCTCGGCCACGAGCGCGAGGTTCCACAGATCGTACTTGGAGATCCAGCCGTCGCGCGAGGCGAAGTAGACGAAGCGCCCGTCGGGCGAGAACTTCGGCCCGCCGTGCAGCGCATAGCGGCTCGCGAAGCGCGCGAGCGGCTCGAATCGATCCCCGTCGAGGATCGTGACGTGGTGGTCGCCGGCCTCGACCACGACGAACAGATTGAGCGGATCGGCGCCGAACTTCGGCCGGCCCGGAAGCGCCGCAGGGTCCGCGTGCTCGATCCGCGACGCCTGGATCTCGACCGCTCCCCATGCGGGGGGCGTTGCCGGCGGCGCATAGACGAACTCGGCGAGCTCACGGATCTCCGCGGCCGAGAGCCGGCCCGCGAACGCGGGCATCTGCGTCGCGATCCGGCCGTTCGCGATCGTTTCCACCGCGGCCGGCTTGCGGAGCCGCTCGAGGTTCGACGGCAGGAGCGCAGGTCCGATCCCGCCGAACCGGTCGGCGCCGTGGCAGCTCGCGCAGTGCTCGGCGTAGAGCTTCGCCGCATCGGCCGCGGCCGGCGCGGGCGCCGACGCGACGGCGGCGAGGGCGAGCGCGAGTGAGGCGAGCGCTTTCATCGCACGGTGGCCTCCGGCGGCCGCTGCCGCGAGTACGGTGTCAGCTTGACCCGCTCGCGTCCGCGGTCCGACCCGATCTCGTCGTCGTCGAGATAGCAGCCCGGATCCTCCGCCCACGCATCGCCGGTGAGGCTGCGCGCGCGCGTGCGCGTGTTGCCGCCGCAGATCGCGAAGTAGCGGCACTCGGCGCAGCGGCCGCTGATCTGGCGCGGCCGCGCACGCAGGCCGGCGAGCATCCCGTCGGAGAGATCGCCCCAGATCGCCGAGAACGGCCGCTCGCGCACGTTGCCGAGCGAGTAGTCCCACCAGTAGGTGTCGGGGTGGACGTTGCCGAGGTTGTCGATGTTCGCGACGTTCACGCCCGAGGCATTGCCGCCCCACTGCTCGAGCTTCGCGCGCAGGTGCTCCGCCTGGTCCGGGAACCGGGCACGCGCCCACATCAGGAAGTACGCGCCGTCGGCGTCGTTGTTGCCGGTGACGAACTCCTTGTCCGGCGCGCCCCACGCGGCGTCGAAGACGAGGTCCATCGCCCGGCGCGTCGTCGCGAAGAACGCGTCGTGCTTGCGGTTGACGTTGCCGCGGCCGGCGTAGTTGAGGTGCGACAGGTAGAACTTGTCGATCCGCTCGTCGTCGGCGAGGTCGAGGAGATACGGCAGGTCTGGGGCGTTGCCCTCGGTGAGGGTGTAGCGAAGCCCCACCTTCACGCCCGCGTCGCGGCAGTAGCGCGCGGCGGCGAGCGACTCGTCGAACGCGCCGGTGCGACGCCGGAACGCATCGTGCGTCTCCCTGCGGCCGTCCAGGCTGATGCCGACGTAGTCGAAGCCGACGGCCGCGACCCGATCGACGAGCGACCGGTCGATCAGGGTGCCGTTGGTCGAGAGCCCCACGTAGAACCCGAGATTCTTCGCGCGCCACGCGATGTCGAAGAGATCGGGGCGCAGCAGCGGCTCGCCGCCGGAGAGGATCAGCACCGGAACGCCGAAGCCCTTCAGGTCGTCCATGACCCCGAATGCCTCCGCCGTCGAGAGTTCGCCCGGGAAGTCGCGGTCGGCCGAGACCGAGTAGCAGTGCTTGCAGGTGAGGTTGCAGCGCCGGATGAGGTTCCAGATCACGACCGGGCCGGGCGGATCGCGTCGCGGACCGGCGGGGGTCGGCGTCACGATCTCGCGCATGAACTGGCTGACCCGGAACATTCACGCCCCCCCGAGTCGCATCCCGGACTTCTTCAGGATCGCGGTGCTGAACAGGATGTCGTAGGCGCCTGCGGCGTCGCCGAGGAGCTCCGCGATCGTCGCGACGCGCTCGGCGACCTCGAGCCGCGTCGGCGCGTGCACCATCGCGAAGAGGTTGTAGGGCCAGTCGGGCGGGACGCGCGGCCGCCGGTAGCAGTGCGAGACGAACGCGAGCGCCCCGACGCGCGCCCCGAGCTCGTCGACGCGGGCGTCGTCCACGTCCCACACCGACATGCCGTTCGCGCGGAAACCGAGCGCGTAGTGGTTCGGCACCGCGGCGACGCGGCGGATCGCCCCGCGGTCGAGGAGCCGCTGCATCCGCCGCATGACCTCCTCCGGCGCGAGACCGAGGCGGTCGGCGACGGCGTGATAGGGACGCGGCACGAGCGGCAGCCCGCCCTGCGTCGCGACTAGGATGCGCCGGTCGACGGCGTCGAGACCGGGCCGCTCGAGCTCGGCGACCATCATCGCGCAGCTCCCGTGTCGAGCTTGAGGCGCAGGTAGTACTCGCGCTGCTTGGGCAAGTTGAGCGCGCGGTATCCGGTCTCGCGCTCGATCGCTTCCAGCACCCCGCCGAGCTCCTCCGGACGCTCGGTAGCGACGACGAACCACATGTTGAACGGGTGCTCGCGGCGGTAGTTGTGCGCGACCTCGGGATGCGCGTTGACGAGCGCCGCGACGCGCTCGAAGTCGCGCGCGGGCACGCGCAGCGCGGCCAGCGTGAAGGCGCCCCCGAGGGCAGCGGCGTCGATCATCGGCCCGAACCGCGACAGCCAGCCCCCGTCCACCAACCGCTGGAGGCGTCCGCAGACTTCGGCCTCGGGGATCCCCAGCTCGGCGGCGACCGGCGCGAACGGCCGCTCGACGACGTCGATGCCGTCCTGCAGACGGTTCACGAGCATGCGGTCGACCTCATCCATGCGCCGCCTCGAGCGAAGCGACCCGCGCACCGGTCTGCTTGAAGCGTCTGCGGCTGAACAGCACCGCCCGCGGGGATGCGTCGAGCCCGAGCGCGCGCGAGAGCGTGTCGATCCGCTCCCGGACCGGCGCGCGATCGAAGCCGTGCACCATGCAGTAGAGGTTGTACGGCCACTCGGGGAGATGCCGCGCGCGACGGTAGGCGAGCGTCACACCGTCGCTCGCTGCGAGCGCGCGCCCGTACCCGGGTGCGACGTCGTCCGGCACGTCCCAGACCGTCATCGCGTTCGCCCGGTAGCCGAGCTCGTGATGGCGCACTACCACGCCCAACCGGCGGATCACGCCCTCGGCCTGCCATCGCGCGAGCCGCTCGATCGCTGCGAGCTCGTCGCAGCCGGCGCGAGCCGCAAGCGCGGCGTAAGGCCGCGTCACGAGGTCCAGGCCGCCCTCCAGTGCCGCGACGAGGCACCGGTCGGCGAGGTCGAGCGGCGCTCGCTCGGGCCTGCGCGGTTCGCGCGACGGACGCGCGTCGGCGCGGTCCAGCCGGAACCCGAGGTCGATGTGGTACTCCTCGACGAGCGGTAGCGCGAGTGCCGGGAGGCCGGTTGCGCACTCGATGCGGTCGAGCAACGCCTCGAGCGAGTCGTCGTCCTGCGCCGCGGCGACGAACCACAGGTTGAATTCGTGCTCGCGCTCGTAGCTGTGATTGACTTCGGGAAACCGGCTCACAAGCGTTGCGACGCAGTCGAGGCGCCCGGGTGGCACCGCCATCGCGGCCAGCGTGGACGCCCCGATCGCACCAGGCCGCAAGACGGCGCCGACGCGACTCACGGCACCGGACGTGCGGAGACGGGCTAGCCCCTCCAGCACCTCGCGTTCGCTCGCCCCGAGTGCTTCGGCGAGCACCATGTACGGTTCCGGCACCAGCGGGAAGTCGCGCTGGAACTCGTTGAGGAGCCGGAGTTCGAGCGGCGTCACGCGATCACATCCCGATCTTCTTCGCCCGCCAGGCGAAGAAGATCCCGCTCGGGCTCTTGGCCGGCAGCGCGGCGATGCGGGCGAAGGTCGCCGTGTCGTACACGACCACGCGGTCGTCGTCGCGCGCGGAGATCCAGACCTCGTCGCCCGCGTCGTTGAACTCCATGTGCAGCACCGTCTTCCCCGGCTGCAGAGTCCGCGTGACCGCGAGGCGTTCGACGTCGATCACCTGGACGGTGTCGTTCAGCGGGAACGCGAAGTTGACCCAGACCTGCTTCCCATCGGGTCGCGCCATCACGAACACCGGCTGCCCGTGCGCGGGGATGCGCGCGACCTCGCGCCAGCTCGCGCGCTCGACGACGAGTACCTCATGGCGACCGACGGCCGGCAGGAATGCGTACGGCCCGGCGACCGCCCAGCCGCGCAGGTGCGGCATCTTGTAGACGGGCAGCTTCTCCCGCCCGCGGCCGTAATTCGCCAGGATGCGGGTCGCCCCGCCCTCGACGTTCTCGAGGTCGACGAGCGCAAGCCCGTCCTCGCCGAAGAGGCCTGCGATGTAGTGCCGGCCGTCGGGCGTGATGAGCGCGTCGTACGGTTCGCGGCCGACGTTCGCGAGCTTGTGCACGCGCGGGCGCCGGGGATCGGCGACGTCGGCGATCCAGATCTCGCCCGCCTCGAACAGGCTGAACACGAACCGCCCGTCGGGCGCGTCCGCGATGCCGACCACCTTGGCGCGCTTGCCCTCGGTGCCGTAGGTCGCGGGGATCTCGCTCAGGAGGGCGAGCGTTTCCGCATCGAACAGTTTCACCCCGCCCGGTTCGTAGTTCGCGACTGCGACCACCCGCCCGTCGCGCGAGATCGCGCCGCCGATCGAGTTCCCCGCCTGCACGATGCGGGCGACGACCTTCGCCGAGCGCAGCTCGACCTTCGTCAGCCCGCCGTCGCGCCCGAACACGTACGCGTACCGTCCGTCGGCGGAGTAGACGAGCGACGCGTGCGACAGGTCGCCGAGCCCCTCGATCCGCGCGAGGCTCGCGCGCTTCTCGTTATCGATGAGCTGCAGGCTGCCGGATGCTCGCTCCACCACCAGGCCGAGCTCCGCATGCGCGGCTTCCACCAGCGCCGCGACCGCGCCGATCACGACGAGCCCCGCGACCGCGACGACCCTAGCGCTCATCGAGCGTGCCCTCCTGGAGCTGGCGCACGATCCAGTCGGCCTCGCTGCTGCTGACGAACGCACGCCAAGGCGGCATCGGCGTGCCCGGACGGCCGTAGAGGATGGCGGCGGCAAGGCTTCCGGGCGGCTTGTCGCGCAGGCTCTCGCGCGTGAGCGCCGGACCGAGGCCGCCCTTGAGCGTCATGCCGTGGCACGAACCGCAGTCCTGGCGGACGAGGTTCACGAGCTCGCTGCGGCGCGCTGCATCCGGCGTAACGTCGCCGGTCGTCCGGGGCGCGACGTCGCCGAGCGCGGCCGGCGCAACCGCTGCAGCAGCGATCCATAGGAACACAGCGCGGGCTGGGAAGCTCATGGTTGAAATGCTCGACTCCCGGGACCGGAGGCAGGTTGATCCGCCTCAAACGACGAGCGGGGCACAGCCATCGCGCCCCGCAACCGTCATCACCGCCTCCCCTACTTCGTCAGGATCCAGGCGACCAGCAACTTGAGATCCCCGTCGCTGATCTTGTCCGCCGGGTTCGGCGGCATCGGCACCTGGCCGTACACGCCGGCGCCGCCCTTGCGGACCTTCTCGAACAACGCCTGGGCGGCGTCGGCCTGGCCCTTGTGTTTCGCGGCGACGTCCTTGTAGGCGGGTCCGACGAGCTTCTTGTCGACGGTGTGGCAGGCGTTGCAGCCCGCTTTCTTCATGAGCTCGTCGGCCTTCTTGTCGTCGAGCGCCTGCGCCGATGCGGCGCCGGCGGACGCGAGAGCGAGCGCCCCCGCCAGCATTGCGAGTTGCCGCTTCATCGGATGCCTCCCTTCAGTAGACGTCGTGCGTGGTGTTGTAGACGTTGAAGTGCCCGGTCGGCGTGACGATCCGCGGATCCTTGATCACGGTCTTCAGCTTGCGCGTCTTGTCGTCCACGACCACCAGCGCCGACTGCTGGTTCTTCGCGCTCCAGACCGCGAACCACACTTCGTCACCCGCCTTGTTGTATTCGGGCTGGACGATCCGCTTCGCCCCCTCGCCGACGCCAGCCCACTCGCCGATCGGCAAGATGGTCGCGCCCTTCTCCAGGTTGTTGATGTCGAACACCGCAACCGACTGGGCGATCTTCGGATCCGGGTTGAGCGGCGTGTCGACCCAGAGGTTCTTCGACTTCGGGTGGGTCTTGATGAAGAGGTTGCCGCCGCCCTGGCCGTCGAGCATCTGCACCACCTTCCAGGCCTGATCCTTTCGCTTCGGATCGGTGCCGATCAGCGCGATCTTCTCGCTGCCGAGGTGGCCGGTCGCCCAGACCGGTCCGTACTTCGGATGCACGAAATTCGCGCCGCGCCCGGGATGCGGGATCTTGTCGACGTCGACGAGCTTGACGAGCTTGTCTTCCTGCGAGTCGACCACGGCCACCTTGTTCGACTGGTTCGCCGCGACCATGAAGTAGCGCTTGCTCGCGTCCCACCCGCCGTCGTGCAGGAACTTGGCCGCCTCGATCTCGGTGACCTTGAGGTTCTGGATATCGCGGTAGTCGACCATCAGGATCTTGCCCGTCTCCTTCACGCTGACGACGAACTCGGGCTTGAGATGGCTGCCGACGATCGATGCGACGCGCGGCTCGGGGTGGTACTCCTGGTCGCCCACTGTCATCCCACGGGTGCCGGCGATCTTGAGCGGCTCCAGTGTGTCGCCCTTCATGATCACGTACTGCGGCGGCCAGTAGGAACCGGCGATCGCGTACTTGTCCTCCCAGCCCTTCGCGCGCGAGGTCTCGACCGACCGCGCCTCGAGCCCGATGCGGATCTCGGCGACGTTGTCCGGCTTCTCCATCCACAGATCGATCAGGTTGAGCCGACCGTCGCGGCCGATGGTGAAGACGTAGCGGCCCGAGCCCGACGTGCGCGAGATGTGGACTGCATAGCCGGTCTTGATGATGTTGATGATCTGCTTCGTGTCGCCGTCGATCAGCGCCACCTCGCCGGTGTCGCGCAGTGTGGTCGCGAAGACGTTCTCGAGGTTGTAGTTATTCATCTTCTTCGTCGGCCGCTTCTCAGGCGGGATGAGCACCTTCCAGCTCTGCTTCATCTGCGCCATGCCCCATTCGGGCGGCTGCGGCGGCGTCTGCTGGATGTAACGCGCCATCAGGTCGACTTCGGCGTCCGAGAGCTCGCCGGAGGTGCCCCAGTTCGGCATGCCGGCGGGCGAACCGTACTTGATGAACACCTTCAGATAGTCGGTGCCGCGGGCGATGGTGAGGTCGGGCGTCAGCGGCTTCCCGGTCGCACCCTTGCGCAGGACGCCGTGACAGCCGGCGCAGCGCTCGAAATAGATCTGGCGCGCCCTGTCGAATTCCGCCTTCGTCATCTGCGGCGCCTTCGGATTGATGTCCTGGTACATCTCGACGTCCGCGAGCGGCGAGCCGCCGGCCTGGTAGCGGATCTCGGGCGCGGTTACCGGCGCGTGCTCCGGCTGGGTCTGCTGCGCGAATGCCGCGCCCACTGCGAGCGCGAGCGCGGCAACCGCCGACGCGCAAGCTGCCTTGCGATGCATGCTGCCTCTCATGGAACGCCTCCTTGCGGGGAATACGGGAATCCGTCGTCGGATGCGAGGATGCGCGCCGGAGGGCGCTTGGGACTTTGATGCGTGTCAAAGTCGCCGCGCCGGCCCCCGCATTAGAGTCGCCCCGTCGCAACAAACGAGCGCGCGAGACCATGCCGCGCAAACGCTGGGAGCCGAGGCAGCGCCATCGCTGCGAGGTGTCGGTCGAAGAGCGCTTCGTCCGCGCGCGCCACGCCCGGGGCAATGCCGGGGCCGATGGCTGGCGCATGAGCGTGTCCGGCAGGCCGCGGGGGGTCGTGTATCTCGTCGGCGCCGGCCCGGGCGATCCGGATCTCCTGACCGTCCGCGCCACGCGCCTGATGCGGCACGTCGACGCGGTGGTCTACGACTACCTGGTAAGCGAGGCGGTCCTCGCGCTCGTCGACGCCCGTGCCGAGCGCATCTACGCCGGCAAGCGCCAGGGCTGCCATGCGCTGTCGCAGGAGGAGATCAACAAGCTCCTGGTAACGCTCGCCCGCCGGGGGAAGCGCGTGCTGCGCCTGAAGGGGGGCGATCCCTTCATCTTCGGGCGCGGCGGCGAGGAGTGCGAGTTCCTCGCCGCGCACGGCGTGTCCTACGAGGTGGTGCCGGGGGTGACTTCGGCGAGCGGCGCATCGTGTTATGCCGGCATTCCGCTCACGCATCGTGACTGCGCGCGGGCGGTCGTGTTCGCGACCGGGCACCTCAAAGACGGCTCGGCCGATCTGGACTGGGCGACGCTCGCGCGGCCGCAGCAGACGGTGGTGATCTACATGGGCGTCACCCGCCTGGCGGAGATCTGCCGCGAGCTCGTCGCGCACGGCGCGAGTCCGGAGCTGCCCGCGGCGGTGATCGAGCGGGCAACGACCGAGCGCCAGCGGGTCGTGACCGGGACACTGGCGACGCTGCCCGCGGCGGCCGCCGCCGCCGGGGTGCAGCCGCCAGCGCTGATCGTCACCGGAGAAGTGGTGAAGCTCCGCGCGAGCCTCGACTGGCTCGCGGCGCGACCGCAGCCGGCCCTCGCCGCGGCCTGACGGCGGCCCAAAGACGAAGGGCGGCCCGCGGGCCGCCCTTCGTCGACTGATCCGTGATTACTGGATCGCGATCTGCTTCGCCGCCGCCGTCTGCTTCTTCGGCAGCACGAGCTCCAGCACGCCGTCGTTGTACTTCGCCTGCACCTTCGCCTCGTCGATCTCGTAGCCGAGGCGGAACGCGCGGGCGACCTTGCCGTAGTAGCGCTCGCTGTGCACGATGCGCTCGCCTTCCTTGACGTCCTTCTCCTGCTTCACCTCGGCGGTGACCGACACCTGGTCGCCGTCGACGTTCACCTGGATGTCTTCCTTCTTCACCCCGGGAATCTCGGCCAGCACCTTGAAGCTGCCGTTCTGCTCGGTCACGTCGATCTTCATGCGCGGCGCGATGTCGCGCCCCTCGTTCATCACCGGGCGGACGAGGAAGCCCTTGAAGAGGTCGTCGAAGAGCTCGCCGAAGGGGTCGTACCGGGTTACGTTCGCCATGTGTCTCTCCTCACTGGAATCGATTCGGGCAGTTGCCCTGTACGGCTAAAAATGGGGAGCAGCCGCACGGATTCAAGGGGGTTTTTCGGGCGGTAAGATCCTCCCGACCCCCTTGAACGGGCGGGGGGCTGCCCGCAACTACAGGAGCTTTTCGTGGCGTCTCCGGTCGTCCTGTCGTTCAGCGGCGGCAAGGACAGCGTGCTCGCGCTCGAGCGCCTGCGCACGGGGGGCTGGGACCTGCGCGCGCTGCTCGCGGCGTTCGTTGAGGACGACGGCACGCTGGTGATGCACGGGGTACCCGAGCGCCTCGTCGCCCTGCAGGCCGCAAGCCTCGGCGTGCCGCTCGTCCCGCTTCGCGTCCCGCGCGAGGCCCCCAACACCGTCTATGAAGCGCGGTTCGCGGCGGCGCTCGAGCCCTTCCGCGCGCAGGGCGTACGCCACGTCGCCTTCGGCGATCTCTTTCTCCCCGACATCAAGGCCTACCGCGATGCGCTGATGGTGCGGCTCGGGTTCGAGCCGGTGTACCCGCTCTGGCACGAGGACACGCGCTCGCTCGCGGAGCGATTCGTCGATTCGGGGTATCGCGGCATCGCGATCTGTGCCGACACCGCCAGGCTCGCGCCGGAGTGGGCAGGCCGCGAGCTCGACGCGAGCTTCTTCGCCGGCTTGCCGCCAGGCGTCGACCCGTGCGGCGAGAACGGCGAGTTCCACACCTTCGTCTACGACGGGCCCGGGTTCTTCTACCCGGTCAGGTTCGAGCGCACGACCGGGCCGATGCGCGGGAAGCTTGCCTACGCGCGGCTGCGCCCCCTCTCGGGCGAGGCCTGCGCACGCTGCGGCGCAACGTTCGAGTGCGGGATGAAGGCGGGGGTCGAGCACTGCTGGTGCGCAGACCTCCCGCCGATCGCGCCGAGCACCGCCTTCACGAGCTGCCTCTGCCCCCGCTGTCTGCGCGACGAGATCGCGACACGACAACGAACCGGCGCTGCGCGGATGTAAGTACGGTGTAAGCATCATCCGACCGGGCTATTGTCGGCCGCGGGGCGAAGCGTAAGATCGTCGCGACCGGTCAAGGGAGGGGCGGGTGCGCCCGCTACGTCGGACAAGGATCTGCGTCGCGGTGTCGGGGGCGCTGTGCGCCAGCGCTCCCGCGCACGCGCAGATCACCACCGACGGTACCCTCGGCGCGGCGAAGGTGCTCCAGGGACCGAACTACTCGATCACAGCGGACCTCGGACGCCAGGCCGGCGCGAATCTCTTCCACAGCTTCGGTCAGTTCAGCGTCCCGACGGCAGGGAGCGCGACCTTCTCCGGCCCGGCCTCGGTCTCGAACATCATCTCGCGCGTCACCGGCGGGCAGGTCTCGAGCATCGACGGCGTGCTGCGCTCGACCATCACCGGCGCGAATCTCTTCCTCATCAACCCGCGCGGGATCCTGTTCGGACCGAACGCGAGCCTCGATCTCACCGGGTCGTTCAGCGCTTCGACCGCGCATTACCTGAAGCTCGCCGACGGCACGCGGTTCGACGCGACTCCGACGGTGAATCCGATACTGAGCGCTGCGCCGCCTGCGGCGTTCGGGTTCCTCGGGCCGAGCGGATCGATCGCGGTGCAGGGGAGCCACCTCCAGGCCGCCGAGGGCAAGTCGATCAACCTCGTCGGCGGGCCGATTGCGGTGAGCGATGCTTCGATCAAGACCGTCGCCGGCGACATTCGCCTGGTCGGCGTCGGCGGAGCGGGCGAGGTCTCGATCGCGGGCGAGGTCACTGCCGGCGCCACGCTCGCGCCGATCAGCATTCAGCGCAGCGAGCTTTCCACCGAGAGCTCGGGCGAGATGGCGCCGGGGCGGATCCTCATCCGCGGTGGGCAGCTCACGGTGAGCGAGTCGAGCATCACGAGCACGAACAACGAGCAGGTCGATGCGCCGCGCGTAGAGCTTAGCGCGACGGGCGATCTCACGGTGAGCGCGAGCAACATCACGAGCCAGACCGGTTGGTCGGGGCGTGGGGCCGACACCTCGCTCAGCGGCGAGAACGTCACCATCGAGCACAACAGCCAGGTCGGTATGATCACCTGGGGAACCGGGCGCGGGGGCGACCTGTCCGTCACCGCCCGGAACGCCGCGCGCGTGGTTGCCGCGCAGGCCGATCCGGACTACACCAACGTCTTTAGCTCGGCCTTGGGGAGCGGCGACGGGGGCGACATCCGGCTCACCGGCGACAGGGTCACGGTGCAGTCGGGGAATCTCTACAGCTACACCGGGGATTCGGGTGCGGGAGGGTCGATCACCGTGCACGGGCGCGACGTCGGCGTGACCGACGGGGCGTGGGTCTACACGTACAACAACTCGGGAACGCCCGGTCGTACCGGCACCATCGATCTCGGCGCGACGCAACGCATTCTCATCGGCGGGCGGGACTGGTTCGGGAATCAGGCATTCGTCTTCACCGAGGCCCTGGGCGGCGGGCGGGCCGGCAACGTGCGCCTGGCGGCACCCGCGATCGATGTGATCGGCGGCAAGATCCAGAGTCTCACGTTCGGCAGCGGCGACACCGGTGCGGTGAACCTGGCCGGCGACTCCGTGCGAATCCTCGGCGGGAACGGCGGCCTCGCCATGGTCGACACCACGGTCGCCGCCGACGGCACCGGAAACGGTGGCAACGTCATTATCAGCGCGTCGGGCTCGGTCGAGGTCAGCCGCGCGGACTTCCCGCAGGATTGGACGCGAGTCTCCACATCGACCTTCGGCGCGGGCCGCGGCGGCGACGTCACCGTGGCTTCGCCCACCATCACCGTCCGCGACGCCGCGTCGATCTGGACCGGCGCCTTTGCCGGCGGTCGTGGCGGCGACATCCGGCTTCGCGGCGAAGACCTCTCCGTCGTCGCAGGCGGCAAGATCGAGTCGGTGGCCCAGGCCGGCGGTCGGGGGGGCGACATCGACATCGCGGCATCGGGGCGCCTCTTCGCATCGGAAGAAATCCCGGTACGGCCGAATGACCAGTGGAATCACGGGATCTACTCCCTGACCGTCGGTACCGGGGACGCCGGCAGCATCCGCATCGCGGCGCCCGAGATCACATTGCTCGGGGCCTTCGTCCAGAGCGTGACCTACGGGGCGGGCAACGCCGGTTCGATCCGCTTCGATGGCAACGTGGTGCGCTTCGTTGCCGGCAACAACAACATCGTCTTCGTCGAGAGCGGCTCCTCGAACCTCACGAGTGGGAACGGCGGGGACGTCGAGATCCGCGCGCGGACCCGATTCGAGCTCAACGGCTCGGCATTTCCTCAGGACTGGACGCGCATCGCGGCGACGACGCAGGGCGCGGGACGCGGCGGCCAGATCGTCATCGAATCGCCCGACATCCTGATCGACAAGGCAAGCGTGTTCTCGCGCACCCGGTTCGGGATCGGGGACCAGGGCGGCATCACGTTGCGCGGCGACGGGATCCGCCTGCGGAACGGCGGCGAGATCTCCTCGGTGACGGAGGGCAACCGCAAGGGCAGCTTCATCCTGATCGAAGCGCAGTCGCTCGAGGCGAGCGACTACTCCACGATCCACGCCTCGACCGCGGGCAACGGCGACGCCGGACAGGTGACGATCAACGCGCAGCGCGTCCGGCTGACGGGCGCAAGCTCCATCGAGGCGAGCTCAACGGGCGGCAGCGGAAATGCCGGCGACATCGTGCTGAACCTCGGCGAGTCGCTGGAGATCATCGAGCGGCAACCCGTCGAGACACGTTTCCTGTTCTCGCCCCCAGGGATCGCCTGGCCGGGTGGACTCCTGACCCTCGCTTCCGAGAACGCCAACGCCGGGCGCATCGTGGTGACCGCGTCGAGGGTGATGCTCGACGACGGGCGCATCCTCAGCACGGCCCTGGGGTCGGGCCGTGGCGGGCGCATCGAGATCCGCGCGGGCGATCTTCTTATGCTCAACGGCGCGCAGATCGACGCGCGGTCGGCGGAGCGTTCGAGCGGGGACGCGGGCTCGATCGAGATCGTCCTCTCCGGTCGCCTCGAGATCTCCGGACGCAGCGCGATCGACGGAGGATTCTCCGGCTTGTACGCGCAGTCGCAGGGTAGCGGTCACGGCGGCAACGTCACGCTGAGCGCGTCGCGCGTCGACGTTCTCGGCGGCGGCCGCATCGAGGCGAAGGGCACCGGGACCGGCAACGCCGGCTCGATCAGCATCGCCGCGAGTGACGCGCTGCGCATCTTCGGCGGCAGCACGATCAGCAGCGAGGCGCTTCGCGCCGACGGCGGTAACATCGACATCCGCGTCGGCAATCTCGTGCACCTCAGGAACAGTGAGATCACCACCGCGGTCGGCTCCGGCGCAGGCGCCGGCGGCAACATCTTCATCGACCCGACCTTCGTCATCCTGGAGAACTCGCGCATCGCGGCCAACGCCTTCGGCGGCCCCGGGGGCAATATCCAGATCTTCGCCACCTACTTCCTGAACACGCTGGACAGCCTGGTCGACGCCTCCTCGGCTGCCGGCGTGCCCGGGACGGTGCAGATCAGCGCGCCGAACACGAACCTGAGCACCCAGATCAAGGTGCTGCCGGCGACCTTCTTCGATGCGACGCAGCTCGTGCGCGAGGCATGCAGCGCCCGCGGGGTTGCGGGTGGAAGCGCGAGCAGCCTGGTGGGCGTGGGACGCGGCGGTCTTGCTGCATCGCCGGAACGTTTCGCGACCAGCACGTACTTCGGGGACGCGCCGGCAGCGGTGTCGGGTTCGTCGGATACGACCGGGCTCAAGCTCGTCACTGCGAAGCGGGCCAGGCTCGGCGCCGACTGCGCGAGCTGACGGCTTTTCACCATTCGCCTTCGGCGCGCAGATCCGGCACCGCACGGCCGTACCGCGCACTTACCGATCGGGCCGACCGATCTCCGACAGATTGTCGCTGCGCTTACTCCATGCTACACAGGCGCTTGCTTGGGAGGAGGGATGCCACCGCAGCGTCCAAGAACAATCTCAAGGTGCTGCCGGCGACCTTCTTCGATGCAACGCAGCTCGTGCGCGAGGCATGCAGCGCCCGCGGGGTTGCGGGTGGAAACGCGAGCAGCCTGGTGGGCGTGGGGCGCGGAGGGCTCGCCGCGTCGCCCGAGCGGTTTGCGGCGAGCACGTACTTCGGCGAAGCGCCCGCCGCAATGGTTAGCGCGCCGGCATCCAGCATCGGACTGAAGCTCGCCACGGCGACACGCGCCCGGCTCGCCGCCGATTGCGCGAGCTGAGGTCTTCCTGCCACGTGGCGCGCGCCGAGAAACTTACTCTCCACTTACTTCTTTTCGCAGCCAGATAGGCTCGCGGCATGATTGCTGTGAGGGATAACTCGTGTTAGATAATCCCTACCCAGGACGGGTGTATGCCGCTGCAGCATCGAAGAAAAGTCTGGCTGGCAGTAGCGAGCGCACTGTGCGCGAGCGTTCCCGCACAAGCGCAGATCACCACCGACGGCACCCTCGGCCCTGCGAAGGCACTCTCCGGCCCGAATTTCGCGATCCCTGCTGACCTCGGCCGCCAGGCCGGCGCGAATCTCTTCCACAGCTTCGGTCTCTTCAACGTCCCGACCGGCGGTAGCGCGACCTTCTCCGGCCCGAGCTCGGTCTCCAACATCATCTCGCGCGTCACCGGCGGGCAGGTTTCGAGCATCGACGGGCGGCTCGCCTCGACGATCCAGGGGGCGAATCTCTTCCTCATCAACCCGCGCGGGATCCTGTTCGGTCCGAACGCGAGTCTCGATCTCACCGGGTCGTTCACCGCCTCGACGGCGAACTACCTGAAGCTCGCCGACGGGACGCGGTTCGAGGCGAGTGCAACGGTGAATCCGATCCTGAGCGCTGCTCCGCCCGCGGCGTTCGGGTTCCTCGAGCCGACCGGCTCGATCACCGTGCAGGGAAGCCAGCTCCAGGTCGCCGAGGGGAAGTCGATCAATCTCGTCGGCGGTCCGATAACGGTGAGCGACGCGTCGATCAAGGCGCGCGCCGGCGATATCCGCATTGTGGGCGTCGGCGGCACCGGCGAGGCCTCGCTTGGCGGGAACGTCGCGCCCGGCACGGCGCTCGCGCCAGTGGCGCTCGCGCGCAGCACACTCTCGACGCAGAGCGCGCCGGGCCTCGAGAACGCGCCCGGGCTCACCCCGGGGCGGATTCTCATTCGCGGCGGGCAGCTCACGGTCACTGAGTCAAGTCTCGCGAGCACGAACAACGAGCAGGCCGACGCGCCACCGATAGAGCTTGCTGCGAGCGGGGACCTCACCCTGCGGGCGAGCAACATCACGAGCTCGACGGGCTCGTCTGGACGAGGCGCGGACATCGCGCTCAGCGGCGAGAACGTCACCGTCGATCACAACAGCCAGGTCGGCTCCCTCACGTGGGGCGACGGGCGTGGCGGCGATGTCGCTCTAGGCGCCCGCAACGCCGTGCGGGTCGTTGCAGCACCAGAGGACCCCAACTACACCAACGTGTACAGCGAGGCACACGGCGCTGGCGCCGCGGGAGACATCAGGGCGAGCGGCGACACGGTCACAGTCCAATCGGGGAACCTCTATAGCTACACGGCAGGCGATGGGGCGACCGGCTCGGTCATCATGCGCGGGCGCGAAGTCGGGGTCACGAACGGTGCCTATGTCTACACTTTAAGCGATTGGGGTACCGGTGGCCGCACAGGTGACATCGATATAGCGGCGACGGCCCGACTCTCGGTCAGCGGCGCCGATTGGAACGGGTACGTCGCGCAGGTCTTCACGAGCACCTACGGAAGCGGAAACGGCGGGGGCGTCACGCTTCGCGCGCCGTCGGTCCTATTGTCGCGCGGCTTAGTGAACGTCGGGGCGAACTGGTCCGGAAATGCAGGAGACATCCTGGTTGAGGCGGATGCGTTGCGCGTCGCCGGCGACGGCACCGGAGGCTCGCGCATCGGGAGCGACCTCGGTTATTGGACATCGGGTCATGGCGGCAACATCACCTTGCGTGCATTCCGCAGCCTGGAACTGGACGGCTCTGGTGGCAACTCCATGATCACCTCTGCAACCGCATATACGTCGACCGGAGACGCCGGCAACATAACGATTGAATCGCCGCACGTCATGCTCAGGGGCCCCGCAATGATCTATGTGCCCGCCAACGGATCGGGCAATGGCGGCAATGTCGTGATCCGCACTCAGGACATCGAGCTCGGGGCCGGCACCTCGATCGCGAGCGACAATCCGCCGTGGGGCACGGGCCAGGGCGGCAATATCACCATCGAGGGAACGGGCAGGCTCACCATGGCCACCACGCCGATCGCGTGGTTCGACCATTGGCATCTCCACCCGGACGACTCGCAGATCATCGCGTGGACCGGCGGACCTGGCAACGCGGGGAATGTCACCATCAGCATCCCGGAGATATACGCGGGGCTCAACTCGCACATCGTGTCGTACACTTTCGGTGCAGGAGACGCCGGTACTATCACGATCAACGCCGACCGCGTGAAGCTCGCTGACACGAGCGCGATCATCACCTCCACGGAGTCCGGCACCGGCAATGCCGGTCGCATCGTGCTCAACATCGGCGAGCGCTTCGAGATGACCGACCGCGGGTTCTACAACGGCGTGATCAACAACTTATTCGCCGGTTCGCCGCTTTCCACCCGTGGCGGTGTCCTGAGCGTCTCGGCCGGTCCTGGGAACCCCGGTAGCGTCGTGCTTCGCGCCCCCGTTGTCCTCCTCGATGACGCGCGGATACAGGTCTCGACCCGGGAGTCGGGCCACGGAGGCCGGATAGAGATCCAGGCGGGCGATCTGACCCTGCGGAACGGAGGACAGATCGATGCAAAGACGCTCCCCGGCGCGTTCGGCGACGCTGGATCGATAGCAATCGACGTTGGGAACCGTTTCGAGATCAGCGGGATCAGCCCGATCGACGGCGCATTCTCCGGTGTGAACGCCGAAACCCGTGGCAGCGGTCGCGGTGGCGACGTGGCGATCAGGGCGGGGACGATCGCGATCGATCGCGGCTTCGTTCAGTCGTCAACGGGCGCGGCGGGAAATGCCGGGACGATTGACGTCCGGGCGCAGGAAATTTCGTTGCTCAACGGCGGGGTGATCAACGCGGGAACCGCTCCGGGCAGCACTGGCGCAGGCGGAAGTGTGAGCATCGCCGCAACCGGCGCGATCGTTGTCGGCGGAATCGATCGAAGCGCCCCGGTTCCGGTGACCCTCGTGTATGACAATCCAGTCTATGGCAACTTTTTCACGCTGGGCCGAGCGCAAGGCCCTGCTTCAAGCGCGATCTCGAGCAACACGGCGGGGTCGGGAGCGGGTGGCAACGTGAGCTTGAGTGCGCCGTCGATCCGTATCGAGGGCGGGGGACGCATCACCGCCACCAGCACCGGCACCGGCAACGCCGGCTCGATCAACATCACGGCGAGCGACGCGCTGCGCATCTTCGGGGGCAGCACGATCAGCAGCGAGGCGCTGCAGGCTGACGGGGGCAACATCGACATCCGCGTCGGCAATCTCGTCCACCTCAAGAACAGCGAGATCACCACCGCTGTGGGCTCCGGCGCGGGCGCCGGCGGTAATGTCTTCATCGACCCGACCTTCGTCATCCTGGAGAACTCGCGCATCGCGGCCAATGCCTTTGGCGGCCCGGGGGGCAACATCCAGATCTTCGCCACCTACTTCCTGAACACGCTGGATAGCCTGGTCGATGCCTCCTCCCAGGCGGGCATTCCCGGGACGGTGCAGATCAGCGCGCCGAACACCAATCTCAGCACGCAGATCAAGGTGCTGCCGGCGGCGTTCTTCGACGCGACGCAGCTCGTGCGCGAGGCGTGCAGCGCCCGCGGGATGACGGGTGGAAACGCGAGCAGCCTGGTGGGCGTGGGGCGCGGAGGGCTCGCCGCGTCGCCCGAGCGCTTCGCCACCAGCACCTACTTCGGCAATACGCCGATGGCGGTGAGTTCGTCGGAGTCGAGCGGGCTCAAGCTCGTCACGGCTAAGCGTGCGCGGCTCATGGACTGTGCCGGCTGAAGCAAGCGGGCTGTAAGTCCAAGCCGGCTCCGCGTTGGTCCGCCTGGACCGAAGATGGCTGTGCAGCGCGCGCGGCGTGCGGCACACTGCGCCGGTTGAGGGGTCAGTAGGGGGAGAGAGAAGTGAGCCAACAGGCTCAGGGGAGAGCGTCGTCGCGCACGCAGCGCTTCGCGGCTGCGCTCGCGGTGATCGCCGGCGCCGCGCCGGACCCGCTCCTCGCGCAGATCACTATCCCGAGCATCCCGCTCGACCAGCTCCCGCGTCCGAGCGATCAGCCGCTCCCCAAGCCGCCGCCGGTGGTGCCGAAGCCGGAGATCGTCCTGCCGCCAGCGCCCGCACCCGGCGCACCCGCCCTTTCGCGCGGCGCCCGCGTCCTGGCGAAGGAATTCCGCTTTGTCGGCAACACCGTGGTGCCGACGGAGGAGCTCGAGGCGATCGCCGCGCCGTACGTCGGCCGCGACCTCGGCAACGCCGAGCTCGAGGAGCTGCGCGTCGCCCTCACTCGCCGCTACATCGAGGCCGGCTACATCAACTCCGGCGCCGTGATCCCCGACCAGGACGTGTCGGACGGCGCGATCACCTTCCGCATCGTCGAGGGCCGGCTGAGCGAGATCGTGGTCGGCGGCGAGAACGGCTTCCGGCCGTGGTACCTGCAGGACCGCCTCGCGCTCGGCGCGGGGCCGCCGCTCAACGTGAACGACCTGCAGGAGCGGATGCAGCTGATGTTGCAGGACCCGCAGATCGCGAACATGTCGGCGGAGCTCGCCCCCGGCGTGGAGCGGGGCGACGCGGTGCTGCGCGTCGACGTGACCGAGGCGAAGCGCTACTCCGTCGGCCTCAAGCTCTCGGACAACCGCTCGCCGGTCGTCGGCCAGAACGAGATCGAGGGGTTCCTCACCGCGCGCAACGTCTTCGGCATCGGCGAGAGCTTCGCCTTCCGCGCCGGCGCGACCCAGGGGCTCGACGACTACTCCGCGGTGTTCGCCGTGCCGGTCTCGGCCCGCGGCACGCTGCTCACCGTGCGATGGGATCACACGAACAGCCGCGTCATCGAGGCGCCGCTCAGCCAGCTCGACATCGGCGCGAACTCGACCGCCTGGGACGTCACCCTCTCGCATCCGCTTTACGAGCGGCTCAGCCGCGTGATCAACGCCAGCGTGACGCTCGCGCAACGAAACACTTACAGCACGTTCCTTGGCCAGGCTTCGCCGTTCATCCCCGGCGCACCCGACGGCCGCACGCGGATCAGCGTCGTGCGGTTCGGCCTCGACGGCGTCGAGCGCACCCAGACCGACGTCATCGCCGGCCGCGTGCTGCTCTCGCTCGGGGTCGATGCGCTGAATTCGACGATCGTGGACAACCCGGATCTGCCCGACTCGCGCTTCACCGCGCTGCTCGGGCAGTTCCAGTGGGTGCGCCTCCTGTCCCGGGAGGCGCAGCTCCTCTTTCGCGCCGACGGACAGTGGTCCAACAACCCGCTGCTCGGCTCCGAGAAGTACTCGATCGGCGGCATGGACAGCGTCCGCTCCTATCGGCGCGACTACGCGATCCGCGACAAGGGCTGGTTCTCGTCGCTCGAGCTCCGCTACCAGGTCGCGAGCGTGCCGGTCCGCGCAAACCCTGCGCCGAACGAGGGCGCGATCCGCCTCGCCGCGTTCGTGGACTACGCCCAGGCTTGGGACGTCAACGGTCCCGGCAGCAAGGTGACGTCGATCGGCGGCGCCGGACCGGGTATCCGCTGGGAGCCGGCGCCGGGATCGGAGCTCGCCTTCTACTGGGGTATCCGGCTGACGAGCGCGCCGCCTCCGGCGAACACGATGCCCGACCGCGGCCTCTACTTCCGTTTCCTCGTGAGCTACGCGTTCTAGACTAGCGCTGCGCGCGCAAGGCGAGATCCGGATCGCCCGGCCGCTCGCGCGCGAGCTGGACCCACAACCCGCCCGCCTCTTCGCGCAATCCAAACTCGTCGAGCAGCAACGCGTAGAGCAGCCGGTCGGCGAAGCTCGCGTCGGCGCGGGGGCGCGCCCGGTCGACGCGCGCGCGGAGATCCGGCCCCGCCACGCCGAACTCGGTCCAGGCGTCGACCGCGCGGCCGCCGGGAAGCTCGGCCTGCACCTGCCAGCCGTACGTCCGACCCGCTTCGAGCGCAACGCCCGCGGGCAGCTCGACCGCCGGTACTGAAGCGCGCAGCTCGTGCAGGACCTTTCCGTTCGAATCGGTGAGTTGGAAGCGGTACGACGCAACACCCGTCACCGGCTGCCAGCGGAACGATTTCGGCGGATCGAGCAGCCACGTCGAGACCGGCGAGACGAGCTCGAGCTTGCTCTCGCCGGGCCCGCCGCGCATCGAGATGCTCGCCTGCGCGATGCGGCCGGTGCGGATCCGGAGGTCGCCGAAGGCCGCGTCGGCGGACTCGCGCATGCGAAGCTCGCCGGGCCGCACGATCTCCATCCGCCCGCTCGCCCAGCGGAACGCCCCCGGCCCGATCAGCTCGAACTGCCGCCCGTTCTGGGTGTGTACGACGACGACCCTCGCGGCGGGCGCGAGCGACACCTCGGCGCCGGGAGGAAGGCCGGAAAGGATGGCGACCCGCTTGCCGGCGAGCGTCGCCTCGCCCTGCACGTCGATGACGAGGCCCGGCGGCTCGGACGCCCAAGCGCCGGCAGCGCAGACGAGCGCGAGTGCGGCGGCGAGCCGGAGGAACAGGACGCTCATGCCGCCCGCTCCGCGGCCGCACGCGCACCGCGCGCCTGCGGCGGCCAGCCGTACACGCGCACCGGCGAATGGCCCTTCAGCGTTCGTTCGCCGAGCGAATCGAACGCGGCGAGATCGCGCACCGCTGCGACGACCTCCTCGGTCACGACGAGCGGATAGCCCACTTCGGCGGACAGTGCCTCGATCCGGGCGGAAACGTTCGCCACGTCGCCGATCGCGGTGTACTCGTTCCGCTCGGGGGCGCCGATCCGGCCGACCACCGCCTCGCCGAACGCGAGCGAAAGCGCCATCTTGATCGGCGGCAGCCATTCGGATGCGAGTTCGCGGTTCAGCACATCGAGCTCCTCGAGCATCTCGCGCGCGGCGAGGAACCCCTCGCGGCACGGATCAGGCGTCGATTGCGGCGCACCGAAGATGCACATGATGCCATCGCCACGGAAGTTGTCCACCGTGCCGCGGTGGCGGTGCGCGACGGCGACGACATGGGTGAAGTAGCGGTTGAGGAGCCGCACCATCTGCTCCGGGTCGGTACGCTCGCTCAGGGGCGTGAACCCCCGGATGTCGCCGAACATCACGCACACGCGGCGGCGCCCGCTGCCGAGCTCCGAGTCGAGCTCGCCGCGCAGGATGAGGTCGAGCACGTTCGGGCTCACGGCGCCGGCGAACGCCCGGCGGAGCTCCAGCCGGCTGCGCCGGTTGAACCAGGCTTCGAAGCCGACGCGCAGCGTCGAGGCGAGCACCGCGACGACGAGCGCACCCGCGACGGGTAGTTGCACCCCGCGCGCGAGGAGCCAGGTCGAGCCGGCGACGGCGACGGCGACGGAACCGACGAGCGTCACCGCACCGACGCTCAGCCGCGCGAACGCGAACCAGAGGCACGCCGCCGCGAGCACGACCGCGAGCGCCGCGGCCGCGGGCGCCGGCGCGATGAGACCGGGGCCTAGCAGCGAACGCAGTGCCTGCGCGTGGATCACCACCCCGGGCGTGGTGCCCGAGTCTTCCCACGCCGCGAGCTCGACCGGTATGCTGTGCCGATCCTTGAACGGCAGCACGCTCCCGACGAGAACGACGCGGCCGCCGAACGCCGCCCGTAGCTTCTGCGCGTCGTCGGCCGCGGCCCACGCAGCCACGTCGTGCGCGGGGGTGTAGCCGAACCGCGGACCGACCGCGAAGTCGATCAGGCCTGCGGGCGTCGCCGCGCCGAGACGCCGCGCCATTACGCCGCTCAGCGTCGGGATCGCGGCGCCACCCTCGCCCTGCCGCTCGTCGAAGCGGCGGACCCGCAGGTCCGGATCGATCGGCCAGGTCGCGAGCCCGGCCCCGTCGGCGCCGGCGATGGCGAGGAACGGCGGGAAGAGCGGCTTCACCCGTCCGCCCTGGTCGACGCCGCGCGCGATCACGAGCGGCGCGACGGTGCGCAGGCCGTGCAGGGCGCGCAGGAGCGTGGCGTCGAGCTCCGGCTGCACGAAATCGTAGGAACGCTCGGGCAGCTCGACGTCGACGCCGACCGCGCGCGGCCGCGCCGCCGCGAGGCCGTCGAAGATGCCGGCGAGCCGCCGGTGCCAGAGCGCGATCGGTTCCGGGAACGCTTCCAGCGTGGCCTCGTCGATGCCGACGATCACGACGCTCTCGGGGCCCGGTTTCGGGCCGAGCGCGCGCCGCGCCGCAAACTGCGCATCGAGGAGATGGAGCTCGAGGCTCCGGATCGGCGGCGCGAACTGGAGCGCGATGCCGGCCGCGGCGATCACAAGCCAGACAGCAACCGACCGGGGCCGGGTGAGGCTCTGCTCGATCCCGTTCACTGCACGACCTTCGCGCCAGAAAACGGCGTTGGGGGTTGGCCCCCGGGACGGGCCGGCAGGCTCAAGGACGCCGCTCGAACGCGGCCACTTCGGCGAGTCCCGCCTGCTCGAGCACCGCCGCGCGCCGGGCGCGCAGGCTCGCGTCGCCGGGACGGGCGGCGAGCGGCTCGGAGAGCGCGGCGAGCGCGTCGTACCAGATGCCCTCGGCGGCGAGCACCGCGGCGCGCTCCCCCTCGCCCGCGCCGGCGAGGCGGCCCCGCAGGACGGCCGACGGCTCGACCCGCTGCACCGCACCGCCGGCGACGACGTCGCGCGAGCGCTGCGCCGGGTCGGCGACCACCGCTACCGACCACTCGTAAGCGACGCCGGGCTCGAGCCCGACGCCGCGCTCGGCGAGGCTGAACGCCTGGATGCCCGCGCGCTCGCCTGCAACCACCGCTTCCACGACCGGGCGCGCATCGCGCGGATCGACCACGACGAGCTCGATGCGCGCGGTGGTCGGCCGGGAGAGATACCAGTAGAGCGTCGGGCGCTCCGAAACGGTGAGCGCCAGGTGATCGGGGACGAGCACCGCGATCACCGGCATCGCCTCGGGAAGGCCGCGCGCGCTGCCGCCGACCCGGCGCGGCGCGAGGTCGCCTGCCGGTGGGCGGTACTGCACGGCGTCGCTCTGCGTCCACCCGGTGACGGGCGCGAGCAGCGCCGCAGCGAGCGCGATCGGAAGCAGGCGTACGTTCATTAGCGCGGGCCTAGAGCCAGTTGCCGATCACCAGGAACGGCGACCAGTAGCCGGGATGCCGGTACCGGAGGTCGGCGAGCATCTTCGTTTGCGCGCGGCGGAGCGCCTCGGCTTTGCTGACCCCCGGCTGGCCGACCTGCCGGTAGAACTCGGTGACCAGCATGCTGGACGCCTGGTCGTTGATGTGCCATAGGGTCGCGAGCGCGCTGCGCGCGCCCGCCTTCACCGCGACGCCGGCGAGCCCGAGCGCGGCCCGCTCGTCGCCGGCCGCGGTCTGGCACGCGGAGAGGAAGAGCAGTTCCACGGGTTCGTCGCGGTAGCGGTTGAGCTTCATGCTGTTCTCGAGCCGGTCGATCGTCATCCGGCCATCGTAGGTGAGCAGGAACGAGCGGCGGGAGTCGGACTCGAACTGCGCGTGCGAGGCGACGTGCACGATCGAGAACGGCTTGTCGCGCAACTCGCGCTCGAGGTTGTCGGCAGTGAACGCGCGATCCCGCAGCTCGGCGCCCGAGCCGAGCGCGTGCAGCTCGTCGAGCTCCATCCCGACGTACGGCAGTGCCGGGTAGCCCTGCACCGGTTCGGTGAGGCCGCTCGCGAGGACCCGCGCGCCCTTCATCGCGAGCGGCTGCGGCTCGGTGAGCGTGAGGCTCGGCGCGGTGGCGATCGCATAGCGCGCGATCAGGAAGTCACGCCCGTCGTGCAGCGCCGCGAGCGGAATCGAGCGCAATGGCTGGTCGGGAACGAACACCAGCGTTTCAACGTCGGCTTTCTCCAGCAACGGCTCGATCGGCCGGATGACCCAGTCGTAGATCCGGCGCGCGTGCGGAAGATACTGGTAGGTCGTCCGCTTCTCGAGGAGGGCGCGGAGCGCGAGCGACTCGCGCCGCAGGGTCGCCTCGTCGACCGGGACCGTGATCCGGTGGATGTCGTTCCCGACGCTCACCAGCAGGTCGAGCCGGTCGGCGAGCGGCACCGGGTACACGACCGCGGTCCGCGGCGCGGTCTGTTCGACCGGCTTCGCGCGCGCGAGATACCGGGCGACGCAGTCGTCGCGGAAGTAATCCTCGAGCTCGACCGTCTTGAACCGCTCGAGCACGCCCTGCGCCTCGCGCAGCGTCTTGCGCACCTCGGCCAGGTCCTTCGTGCCGCCGGCGCGCCGCAGCAGGAGGTCCGTGTAGCCGAGATAGGCGGGACCGACTTCGGCGCGGAAGGATTCGCGGCTCGCCCACAGCTCGCTCGCATAGTCGACCTTCAGCGGCGCGAGCGCCTCGAGCGCGCGGCGGTAGGCGGCGAGCGCATCGTCGGGGCGGCCGGCGCGGTCGAGCAGCCGCGCCTGCTGCCATTGCCAGAGGAAGAGCGTCTCCGGTGTGCTCGCGGACTGCGCGGCGAACACCGCGCGCGCGTTCAGGCCGAGCGCGTCCGGGAGGCGGCCGCGGTCAAGCGCGAGCTCGGCGAGATAGCCTTGCGCGTAGGCGCTCGCGCGCGCGTCCTTGAGATCGGCCGCGATCCGGGCCGCCTGCTCGAGCGCGGATTCGGCGCCGGCCTGGTCGCCGGCACGGCGAAGCACCTCGCCGGCCGCGGCGAGCTGGAACGCTTTGTCACGTGAGTCGGGCACCGTCGTAAGCGCGGCGAGCGCTTCGCGCGCAAACGGCGCTGCTTCGGTCGGACGGCCCTGTCGCTGCGCGAGCCGGGCGGCGTTCAGCGACGCCTTGGCGGCGAGCAGGCCATCGTTCGCCGCGCGCGCGCGTTGAGCGGCTTCTCGGTAGGCGGCGAAAGCCGCTTCCGGCTTGCCGTCGGCGGCGAAGACGAGGCCGAGATCGTTCTGCACCGCCGCCTCGATTCGCGGGGCGTTCGCACGCCGCGCGAGCTCGAGGGCGCGCCCGAGCGTGGGCCCGGCGCGGTCGAGCCTGCCGGCAAGGAAATAGGCCTGCCCGAGCGCACCGGTAACCCCCGCGGCGAGCGCGGGTGGCGCGTCGCGGCCGTCGAGCAGCGCGGCCGCGTCCTCGAGATCGACCAGGGCCTGCGCGCGGTGGCCAAGCGCCTGGTAAGCCTCGGCGCGCCGCGCCAGCGCCTCCGCAAGGCGCATCTCGTCGCCGGCCTTGCGCTCGGCCTCTACCGCCTCGGTCGCCCGGCGGGCGGCCGCTTCCCAGGGATCGTCGGCGAATGTCGCGCGGCCCATGCCCGGAGTCGCAGCGAGGAGCGCTGCAAGACAGGAGGCGACGAGCGCGCGATCGATCATCCGGGAGCGCGGGCGGCGGAGCAGGCGCCGCTCGCGCGGTCAGTCTAGCACCGGACTTCAGTGCTTGGACGGTCCTCCGGCGCCGGCGGTGACGTCCCGGACCTCCGCCTTGACCTCGATGTCCTGCGTCTGCCCGGACTTACTCCGGACTTTCAGCTTGATCGGCACCGTCTCGCCCTTCTTGAGCGGCGCCTTCAGGTCCATCAGCATCACGTGGTAGCCGCCCGGCTTCAGCTCGACCGCCCGCCCGGCGGGCAGCGCCAGCTTTTCCACCCCGCGCATGCGCATCGTGTTGCCCTCCGTCCGCATCTCGTGGATCTCGACGATGCCGGCCACCGGGCTCTCGGCGCCGACCAGGGTCGCGCCGTCGGCGCTCTTGAGCTGCATATAGGCGCCACTCGCCGTCTGGCCGGGAACGGTGCCGCGCACCCAGGCGTCCGACACCGTCACCTGGGCTTGCGCTGCCGCGGCGCCGGCGGCGGTGGTCATGAAAACCAGCAAATGCACGAACCGGCGCATCTCGACAGGCACTCCTGCTCGAGTTACCGCAGCCGCACTCGCCAGGTCACAGGACGTAGCGCGCGAGGTCTTCGCTCGCGGCGAGATCCTTGAGCCGCGTGTCGACGTAGGCCGCGTCGATCGTCACGGCCTGCGTCCCGCCGCGCCCGGCTGCGAATGAGACGTCCTCGAGCAGTTTCTCCATCACGGTGTAGAGCCGGCGCGCGCCGATGTTCTCGGTCTTCTCGTTCACCGCGAAGGCGGTCTCGGCGAGGCGCTTGATCCCGTCCGGCCGGAACTCGAGCTTGACGCCCTCGGTCTCGAGCAGCGCCTCGTACTGCTTGACGAGGCACGCGTCGGTCGCGGTGAGGATGCGCTCGAAATCGGCGGCGGTGAGCGAATCGAGCTCGACGCGGATCGGGAAGCGGCCCTGCAGCTCGGGGATGAGGTCGGACGGCTTCGCGAGATGGAACGCCCCGCTCGCGATGAACAGGACGTGGTCGGTCTTCACCATGCCGTGGCGCGTCGAGATCGTCGTGCCCTCTACGAGCGGCAGCAGGTCGCGCTGCACGCCCTGGCGCGAGACGTCGGCACCCTGCAGCTCGGAGCGGCTCGCGATCTTGTCAATCTCGTCCAGGAACACGATGCCGTTCTGCTCCACGTTGGCGAGCGCGCGAGTCTTCAGATCCTCGTCGTTGACGAGCCGCCCGGCCTCCTCTTCGGTGAGGAGCCGCATCGCCTCGCGGACCTTGAGCTTGCGCAGCTTCTTCCGCCCGCCACCGAGGTTCTGGAACATGCCCTGGATCTGCTGCGTCAGCTCCTCCATCCCCGGCGGCGCGAGGATCTCCATCTGCGCCTGGGTGGCGGCGACCTCGATCTCGATCTCCTTGTCGTCGAGCTCGCCCTCGCGCAGCTTCTTGCGGAACCGTTGGCGCGTCGCCGAGTCCTCGGTCGTCTCGGTGCGCTCGGCGAACCCGATCGAGCGCGCCGGCGGGAGCAGCGCGTCGAGGACCCGCTCCTCGGCCGCGTCCTCGGCGCGCGCGCGCACCTGCCGCATCGCGCCCTCGCGCGCCTGCTTGATCGCGATCTCGACCAGGTCGCGCACGATCGTGTCGACGTCGCGGCCGACGTAGCCGACCTCGGTGAACTTGGTGGCCTCGATCTTGATGAAGGGCGCGTCGGCGAGCCGCGCGAGCCGGCGCGCGATCTCGGTCTTGCCGACGCCGGTCGGCCCGATCATCAGGATGTTCTTCGGCGTGATCTCCTGACGCAGCGGCTCGGCGACCTGCTGCCGCCGCCAGCGGTTGCGCAGCGCGATCGCGACCGCGCGCTTGGCGCGGTCCTGGCCGATGATGTGCTTGTCGAGCTCGTGGACGATCTCCTGCGGCGTCATGGAACTCATTGGACTACCCTCCGCGCGTCGCGCGCTCGGGGTTCGCCCTCGGAGCGGCCCGGCGGTCTCATGGCCCGCGTCACTCCAGCGTCTCGACCACGATGTTCTGGTTGGTGTAGATGCAGAGCTCGGCGGCGATCGCGAGACTGCGGCGCACGATCGCCTCGGCGTCGAGCTCGGTCGACTCCAGCAGCGCGCGCGCCGCGGCCTGCGCGTAGGGGCCGCCCGAGCCGATCGCGATCAGGCCGTGCTCGGGCTCGAGCACGTCGCCCGCGCCGGTGATGATGAGCGAGCTCGTGCGGTCGGCGACGGCGAGCATCGCCTCGAGCCGCCGCAGGATCCGGTCGGTGCGCCAGTCCTTCGCGAGCTCGACCGCCGAGCGCACGAGGTTGCCCTGGTGCTTGTCGAGCTTCGCCTCGAAACGCTCGAACAGCGTGAACGCGTCGGCGGTGCCGCCGGCAAAGCCGGCGAGGATCCGATCCTGGTAGAGGCGCCGCACCTTGCGCGCGCCGGCCTTGATGACGATGTTGCCGAGCGTCACCTGGCCGTCGCCGCCGAGCGCGACGGTTGCGCCGCGGCGGACGGAGAGGATGGTGGTGCCGTGAAACTGCTCCATTGGCGGGGTTTGGCCTTGCGCGGATGGACCGCCATCATATCGGGGGTGGCCGCCCCGTTGGCAAGGGGCCGACTACTTGCGCGGGATGATGCGGGCGATCTTGGTGATGCCCATGACGGCGAAGAGCGCGATGATCATCTCACCGGCCCCGCGCACGACGATCTCCTTGCCCGTGACCCGCTGCTTCTCGAGCACGTTCAGCAGGCGCCCGGCGTTGACGAAGTCGATCCGCTTGGCGGCCGCGAAGTCGAGCGTCACCGGGCTCGCGCCGTTGGCGTAGGCGGTGATGTCGGTGAAGAGCTGGTCGCTTTGCCCCGCCACCTCCCCGACCACCATGAACGCGTCGTTGCCGTCCGCCACCGAAACCGGCTGCGACATCTCGAGCGGCTTGGGCCGCGGCGGCGGCGTCTCCCACGAGGGCGGCGAGACCTCGTAGGTGACGGCGTAGTCGACCGCCGCCTCCTCGAACTCGTTCTGCAGCCCGAGCATCTGATAGAGATCAAGGAGCAACAGCCACACCGCGACGTCCACCGACTTGTCGCCGGCCTTCGCCGAATCGCGCAGGAGCTGGAACGCGCGCGCCTCGCCGGTCAGATAGACGTCCTTCTTCGCCGCCTTGAACGCGCGCAGCGCGTCGCGGAGCAGCGTGCAGCCGGCAGGCTCCACGCCCTGCAGCTTCGCGAAGTCGAGCCGCAGTTTCGGCTGTCGCTCGGCGGCCTTCTTCAGCTGCTCGAACGCCGCGGCGCTCGCCGCGCCGAGGACGCCGGTAAGCGAGATGGCGGCAAGGCCGCCGGTGCGGAGATTCGGGTTCTGGCGCACCGCCGCGGTCGGCGCGTCGACCCACACCGGCGGCGAGCGCTCGAACTTAACGACGAAGTCGAGCGCCTTCTCCTCGAACTCGGCCTTGCGTCCGAGCACCTGGAGCACGTCGAAGAGCATCAGCCACATCTGCAGCTTCCACGCCCCAAGATCCTCGCCGTCGAGCGCCTTTTGCGCGCGCGCGCGGGCCTCCTCGGTCTGGCCATTCGCGTACAGGATCGCCGCTTCTTCGATCGCCGGCGGGACGTCGACGCCGGACCCCTCCTCGACCTCAATACAGAGGATCGAATCGAGCGGCTTCTTCGGCGCCTTCTTCTTGGGTGGCTCGGGTGCCTTGGCAGGCTCGGGCGCGCGCGACGCGGGCACCTGCTGGCCGACAGCCGCTGCGGCAAGGGAGCCGAAGTCGAGGCTGAACGCTTCGCCGCCGGCTGCTGCCACGGGCGGAGCGCTCGAGGGGCCTTTCGCGGCCGGCACCTGGGACGGTGGCGCGATCGACTGCGGGGCGATCGACTGCGGGGCGATCGACTGCGGCGCGATGGATTGCGGCGCGATCGACTGCGGTGCCTGCGAGGCGGGCGGCGGTGCGTAATTCGTGAAGTCGAGCGACATGCCGTCGTCCGCGCCGGGGGGCGGTGCGGACGGTGAGGGCGTGGCGGGGCGGCGCGCCTCGATCTTGGGCGCGCCAGGCTTGTCCGGCTTCTTCTCCGGTTGCTTTTTACCGAAAAGCGAGAAAGCCAATCTGTAACCGAATCAGTACTCTAGGAACGACGGCCCGAGCGGACCGGCTCACCCTTCTACCACAGCCCCCCGGTCGGGGCAAACCGCCAAACGCAAAGGCGGGGCGTTTGCCGCAGCGAGGGGCGCCCATCGGACTACCCGCGCACCAAAAGACCGCGCTCGGGATTTCTCCCTTGGGACGGCCCGTCGGGCTCATGGGTCATCCGCGGGGCTCCAGCCGGAACACGATCGGGACCAGGACCCAGGCTTCCTCCGCCTTGCCGGCGCGCCGGGCGGGGGTGAAACGCCAGGTCTTCACGGTGGCGAGCGCCACGGCGTCGAGCGAGCTCGATCCGCTCGAGCGCTCGAGCACGACCTCGCGCGGCGCGCCGTCGGTGCTCACCAGCACGCGCAGCGTGACCGTGCCTTCCTCGCCGTTCCGGCGCGCCGCGGTCGGGTAAGTCGGCGCCGGGTTGCGCAGGTATGCGGCGCGGAAGTCGGGGGGCGAAGGCGCCTCGCGGGGAGCCGTCGCCACGGGCTGGGCCGGCGCTGCCGGGACGGCCTGCGCTGGTGCGGATTGTTCCTGCTTCGGTCCGGCCTCCAGCAATGGCGGGGCCGCAATCGCCTCCGCTGCCGCCGGCAGGGGTGGG
>Ga0335084_10000341_pt1 | contig 38461 bp, 30 predicted proteins | sample Lox_Sample_44_FD_206721 | JGI IMG/M metagenome (GOLD analysis project Ga0335084, IMG submission 206721) | Soil microbial communities from Loxahatchee National Wildlife Refuge, Florida, United States - Lox_Sample_4.4 | ecosystem: Environmental > Terrestrial > Soil > Wetlands | place: USA...
CTCGCCCGGGTCTTCAGCGGGGAGCGGACGTGGCTCGACCCGGTGATGTGCCCGCTGGAACGGGCCATCTATCGGCTCGCCGGGGTCGACGCCGCCAGGGAGATGGACTGGAAGCGCTATGCCGGGTGCTTCGTTGGATTCTGCCTGCTCGGGACCCTGCTGCTGTACGTGGTGCTGCGACTTCAGCCGCTCCTGCACACCTTCGACCCGGCGTACCGGCCGGGGCCGCTCGCTCCGGACCTCGCGATGAACACGGCGATCAGCTTCGCCACCACGACGACGTGGCAGGCGTACGGCGGCGAGACCACGATGAGCTACCTGAGCCAGGTCGTCGGCCTCGCGTCCCAGAATTTCCTGGCCGGAGCCGCCGGCCTTGCCGTCGGCATCGCGTTCATCCGGGGCCTGGCTCGCCAGCGCACATCCCTCCTCGGCAACTTCTGGGTGGACGTGACCCGCGCGACTCTCTGGGTACTGCTGCCCCTCTCGGTGGTGATGGCCCCGGTGCTCGTATGGCAGGGCGTGCCCATGAACTTCGCCCCGTACGCGCACGTCGCGGTCGTGCAGCCGGTCGGATACGACGAGCCGGTGACCGACCCAGACGGCAAGCCGGTCCTCGACGACACGGGGCAGCCGAAGACGAAGAAGGTCCTCCTCACCGAGCAGATCATCCCGATGGGCCCGGTCGCCGCTCTCGAGCCCATCAAGAACCTCGGCACCAACGGGGGCGGCTTCTTCAATGTCAATGCGGCGCATCCCTTCGAGAATCCGACTCCGCTGGCGAATTTTCTCGAGCTGCTGGCCGTCGCCGTTCTGCCCGCCTCGCTGACCTACACCTTCGGGCGCATGACCAGCAGGCCCGCGCAGGGTTGGGTGCTCTTCGCGGTGATGCTCGTGCTCTTCACGGCGGGCCTCCTGGTGTGCCACATGGCCGAGCAGCGCAGCCATGTCCTGGCCGCCTCCGGTGTGGACCACGCGGCGAGTGATCTGCAGGCCGGCGGCAACATGGAGGGCAAGGAAGTCCGCTTCGGGATCGGCGGCTCGGTGCTGGCTGCGATCGCCACTTCCAACGGCGCCACCGGCTCGTACAACTCGATGCACGACAGCTACACGCCGGTCGGAGGTCTCGTGACGATCCTGAACATGCTGTCCGGCGAGGTCGTGTTCGGCGGCCTCGGCACCGGCTTGTTCAGCCTTGTGATGATCGCGCTGGTCGGCCTGTTCATGGCCGGTCTCATGATCGGCCGGACCCCCGAATACCTCGGCAAGCAGGTGAGCATCGTCGAGATGAAGCTCATCGCGCTGTACACCGTCATCGCGCCGCTCACGATCCTGCCGCTCGCCGCGGCGGCGCTGCTGATCGACGCGGGCCTGGCAGGGCTCACCACCAACAAGGGCGCGCACGGGCTCAGCGAGATCCTGGTGGCGTACGCGACGTCGATGGCCAACAACGGTCAGAGCTTCGCCGGCCTGAGCGCCAACTCCCCCTTCTACAACATCACGACTGCGCTGGCGATGATGGCCGGTCGCTTCGGCTTGGCAATCCCCGCACTGGCGCTCGCCGGCGGGTTCGCCGGGCAGCCGAGCAAGCCCGCCACCGAAGGCACGCTGCCCACCGACACCCCACTCTTCGCTGTGCTCACGATCGCGACCATTCTCGTCGTGGGCGCGCTGAGCTACCTGCCGGTGCTGGCGCTCGGCCCCATCGTCGAGCAGCTCGGTCTTCGGTAGCCGTCGCGAGCCGGCCGTGCACGCGGCCACCAACGCCCCGATCGATGTCGGCGCCTGTTCTCCCCCTTGACAGGCTCCGTCCCGGGGACCCACGATGGCGACGGCAGCCGGGGACTGGGAGGATCCGGAGATGCGACAGGAGGATCAATGATGAGCAAGCGGGACGACGGACTGGTGTGGATGGTGGCCGGGGGTCTCGGGTCGATGGCGCTTGCCATCCTGCTCATTCCGCTCCGCACCCTGACCCCGGCGTCGAACCTCGCCTTTGTGTTCCTGGCCTTCACCATCGTAGTGGCCGAGCTCGGCGGCCGATCCGCCGCGCTCGTGACGGCACTCGTGTCGGGAATGAGCCTCAATTTCTTCCTCACGGAACCCTATCTGACCTTGACCATTGAAAAGTGGGATGACGTCATCGCGTTCGTCGCGCTTCTCGGGTGCGGGCTCATTGCCGCGTCGTTCGGTAAACGGAGAGCGGGGCTGTCCGAGGTCGCGAATCGTGCGGGTACGGAGCTGGACGTGCTCAAGAAGCTCGTCGACCACTTGAGGGCCGGAGACCCGCTGGACGAGGTTCTGGGCTATCTGAGAACCAGCTTCGGACTCGAGGCGCTCGTGCTTCGAGACTCAGACGATCGCATCCTCGGCGCGGCTCCGGTAGGTGCGTCTCCGGCTTCGATCCCGGAAACTTTACTGACACCGGAGACGCTCCTGCCGTCGGACGAGAGCAGACTGCGATTCGGAAGCAAGGGACTCCGCCTTCCTGGAGGGGGAGGACGCCTGGTGCTCGGCACCGGTCGCGACGCCGTGTCGCTCGATCTGTGGGAGGGGGACGCGGAAGGGTTCGGGTTGGACGAGAGCCGCACGTTGGCGATCGCGGCCTCGATCCTGGGGTTTCATCTCTCGCGTCGACGCGGCGGCTAGGCCGCCGCGCCCGCGAGGGGTCAGCGATCGGTTCGCTGATCCGTTCGTGCCTTCTGCGCCCACGTTACTCTCACACTCCTGGCGACCGTCCGATTCGCACCGCCCGAGCCGCCGGGCCGGATGCAGATCTCCGCGGCGGGGGCAGGTCCGACGGACGCTCAGGAAGGATCGGCCCCGGGACATCTGAGGCGAATGCGCCCCACCTTAGGAGGGGATCCGAGCGAGGCCGACCCGTCCAAGGCTGCGGAAAGTGGCTCGTCTCGAAGCTGGCGCGAATCCTGCTATCTTCCCTGTCCGAGGGAGGGTCCTATGAGCCTGGCCGTGTGGTTGCCCGCCATGTTCCTTCTGGGTCTGATCGGCATGGCCCTCTGTCTCGCGTTCGTGAGCGCCTGCGAGAAGATCTGAGCGGCGGGCGTGATCTACGTCACCGCGGGAGTCGCCGTGCTCGTGCTGGTCTACCTGTTCGTAGCACTCATCCGCCCGGAGTGGTTCTGAGGGGCTTCCGATGTGGCGCCTGCCTTTCCTGATCGTCGTCACGGCGGTGGCGCTGTCGGTCCCGCTGAGCCGCTACCTCGCCTGGATCATGGACGGGACCTGCCGCGCGCCGCGAGTGCTGCGGTGGTTCGAGCGGCGGCTCGACAGCGGGCCCCAGGACTGGAAGCAGTACACGATCGCGCTGCTCGTGTTCAACGCGGCGCTCTTCGTCTACGGGTTCATCGTCCTGGCGCTGCAGCCGGTCATGCCGCTGAACCCGCTGGGACGCGGCATGCTGGCGCCGACGACCATCTTCCACAGCGTCATCTCCTTCATGACCAACACCGATCTCCAGCACTATGCCGGCGATCAGCACCTGTCCATCTTCAGCCAGCTCTTCTTCGTGATCCCCAATTTCTTCCTGTCGGCCGCCGTCGGTCTCTGTGCGCTGACCGCGATCATCCGCGCGCTCCGGGGCGAGGAGACCGTCGGCAACTTTTTCGTGGACATGTGGCGGGTGCTGATCTACACGTTCCTGCCGATCGCCCTCATCTCGGGGACCCTGTTTCTTCACCAGGGCATGCCGATGACGTACGAGGCCGCGATCGAGGTTGCGCCGCTCGAGGCGGGAGCGATGGGTGTCACCGACGCCCGTGAACCCAGGACGCAGCGGATCGTGGTCGGGCCAGTGGCCGCTTTCGTGCCCATCAAGATGCTGGGCACGAACGGCGGGGGTTTCTACGGCATGAACTCCGCACATCCGCTGGAGAACCCGAGCGCCTGGTCGAATGTCCTCACCACGCTTCTCATGATGTTGTTCCCGATGGCGCTCGTCCTGATGTACGGCCGGATGCTGGGGAAGCTCCGTCATGCCGTCGTCATCTACTCCGTCATGCTCACGGTTCTGCTCGGGCTCATCGGGTGGTCGATCTACTGGGACACGCTGCGGCCGAATCCCGGGCTGACCTCGCGTGCCGCCGCCGCGTTCGGGATCGCGGGCGCGGCGGCGCCGGGGGGCCAGCGCGTCCTCGCGATCCCGGCGGTGGCAGGCCTCCCTGTGAACCAGCGCCTCGGCAATCTCGAGGGCAAGGAGCTGCGCTTCGGCACCTCCGCGGGCGCGACGTTCGCGGCGATCACGACCACGTTCACGTGCGGCGCGGTGAACTGCGAGCTCGACAGCCTGAATCCGCTGGCCGCCCTCTCGCCCTTCGTCGGCATGTGGCTCAACTGCATCTACGGCGGCAAGGGCGTGGGCATGATCAACATGCTCGTGTTCCTCGTCATCGGCATCTTCGTGACCGGCCAGATGGTGGGGCGCAGCCCGGAGTATCTCGCCCGCAAAGTCGGGGCACGGGAGATGAAGCTGGCGATGCTCGCCCTCCTCGTCCACCCGATCATGATCCTCGGGCCGAGCGGGTTGTTCGCGGCGACGCCCTGGGGCATGGAGGCGGTGAGCAATCCCGGCGCTCACGGACTCTCGCAGATCGTATTTCAGTTCTCCTCGTCCTCGGCGAACAACGGCGCGGCCTTCAACGGGCTCGGGGTGACGTACGGATTCAACAACAACGCGAATCCCGCCCCGTCCGCGGTGCAATGGGACATCGCGGGCGGCCTGGTCATGCTGTTCGCCCGCTACGTCCCGATCGTCGCGCCAATGGCCCTGGCCGCGGGGCTGGGGCGAAAGAAGAAGTCCCCGGTGACGACCGGCACGCTGAGGGACGACACAGCCACTTTCGGATTCCTGCTGCTCGGGACCATCTTCATCATCGGGGCGCTGCTCTTCCTTCCGGCCGCTACGCTGGGGCCACTGGCCGAGCATTTGGGACCGATCCCGTTCGGCGGCTAGCAGGCAAGGAGCGGACGACATGGGGCCGGGGGTCGTGGCCGGGACGCCTTCGAGGGCAGGAGCGCCGCCACCAGGTGCGCGGCCGTCGCGCCGGGTCCGGCACCGCACCCTCTTCACGGCCGAGCTCGTACGGGCCGCCGTCAAGCAGGCCTTCGTGATGCTGCGCCCGGACATCCAGTGGAAGAACCCCGTAATGTTCGTTGTCGAGATCGGGGCCGTCCTGACGCTCCTGTTCATCGTCGAGGCCGCGCTGGGCGCCTCCGCGAGCCAGGTCTCCATCTCGTATTTCATCGGGCTCGATTTCTGGTTGTTCCTGACCGTGCTCTTCGCGAATTTCGCGACGGCGGTCGCCGAGGAGCGGGGGAAGGCCCAGGCGGCATCGCTGCGTCGCACCCGCCGCGACACGACCGCGTTCCGCCTCATGAGGCACGACCGCGAGGACACCGGCCACGTCGAACAGGTCTCGTCGACCGATCTGAGGCCGGGGGATCTCGTGCTCGTGCTGGCGGGCCAGATCATTCCAACCGACGGGGAGATCGTCGAGGGCATCGCGACGGTTGACGAGTCGGCAGTCACCGGCGAGTCTGCTCCCGTGATCCGGGAGGCGGGCGGCGACCGCTCCGGGGTGACCGGAGGCACCCTTGTGCTGTCGGACCGGATCGTCGTGCGCATCACCGCCCATCCCGGCGAATCGTTCCTCGACCAGATGATCGCGCTCGTCGAGGGCGCCGTGCGCCAGCGGACGCCCAACGAGATCGCCCTCGCGCTCGTCCTCACCGCCTTTACCCTGATCTTCCTCATCGTCGTGATGCCGCTGTGGGCGATGGCGTGGAACGCCGAGCACTACATGATGCGCTACCTCGGTCTGGCGAAGCCCATCAAGAGCCTCGGCACCGATGTCCCCACCCTGGTGGCGCTTCTCGTATGCCTGATCCCCACCACGATCGGCGGCCTGCTCGCGGCCATCGGCATCGCGGGCATGGACCGCGCCCTCGCCGCCAACATCATCGCCAAGAGCGGCAAGGCGGTGGAAGTCGCCGGCGACGTCGACATCCTGCTCCTGGACAAGACCGGCACCATCACGATCGGCAATCGCCGCGCGACCGATTTCCTCCCGATCGGGGCGCCCTCGGCGGCGGATGTGGCGCGCCTGGCCGGGCTGGCGTCCATGGCCGACGAGACGCCCGAGGGCAAGAGCATCGTCGCGCTGGCCCTGAGCCGGAATGCGATGGAAACTCCGCCTTCGGACGCCCGCTTTGTACCGTTCACGGCCCAGAGCCGTATGAGCGGGGTCGACCTTCCCGACGGCCGGCATATCCGCAAGGGCTCGGTGGAAGCGGTGATCGACTACGCGGAGCGAAGGCACGGCCGCGTCCCGCCGGAGCTCATCCCGCTCGTGACCCAGGTCGCGGCGCGTGGCGCGACGCCACTGGTGGTGGCCAATGGAGCCCAGATCGTTGGGCTCGTCGTCCTCGAAGACATCCTCAAGCCGGGCATCCGGGAGCGCTTCGAGCGGCTCCGGCGGATGGGCCTGCGCACCGTCATGATCACGGGAGACAACCCGCTCACGGCCGCGGCCATCGCCGGGCAGGCAGGGGTGGACGCCTTCGTCGCCCAGGCGAATCCGGAAGTGAAGCTGGCGTACCTCCGGAATGAGCAGGCCGAGGGCAAGCTCGTGGCGATGATGGGGGACGGGACCAACGACGCGCCGGCGCTGGCGCAGGCCGACATCGGTTTGGCCATGAACTCGGGCACGCAGGCGGCCAAAGAGGCCGGCAACATGGTCGACCTCGACAGCGATCCGACCAAGCTCATCGAGGTCGTGGAGATCGGCAAGCAGCTGCTCATGACGCGCGGAGCCCTGACCACCTTTTCGATCGCCAACGACGTCGCCAAGTATTTCGCGATCGTGCCGGCCCTGTTCGCCGGCACCTTGCCTTGGCTCAACGCGATGAACGTCATGCACCTTCACTCGCCCACGTCGGCCATCCTGTCCGCGGTGATCTTCAACGCGCTCATCATCCCCGCGCTCATCCCCATCGCCCTCAAGGGCATCGCCTATCGACCCCTGGGCGCCGAAGCCCTGCTGCGGAGGAATCTCCTGATCTGGGGACTCGGCGGCGTGATCCTCCCGTTCATCGGCATCAAGCTGATCGACCTCGTCATGGTCGGGCTGCGCCTGGTCAACTGAGGAGGAACCTGGAGACGCGCACGATGCTGAGCCATATCTCGAAGAGCCTGTGGCTGCTCGGGTTCACCGTGGTGCTTCTCTGCGGCGCCTATCCGGGCGTGCTGTGGCTCGTCGGCCAGACGGCATTTCCCTTTCAGGCGAATGGCAGCCTGCTTCGCGGCCCCGAGGGCAGGTTCGTGGGCTCGGCGCTCATCGCGCAGCCGTTCACCAGGGACGAGTACTTCCAGCCTCGGCCCTCCGCCGCGGGATACGACGCCTCGGCCTCCGCGTCCTCGACGCTCGCGCCGTCGAATTACCTGCTCCGCGATCGCGTGGCCCGAGCCCTCGGCCCCATCGTGAAGTACCGGAGCGGCCCGAAGGCGGGGAAGCTCGTGGCGCCCGATATCGAGCGCTGGTTCGAGCTGGACCGGTACCGGGACAACTCTTCCGTCGTCGCCCAGTGGGCGCAGGCTCACCCAGGCCTCGCCCGGGCCTGGGCGACTGCAGACGCCGCCCATGCGCGGCTGGTGGGCGAATGGGCGACGAAGCATCCGGACGTGGTGGCCGAGTGGCGCAAGGCCAATCCGGGAACGCCGGCTCCCAAGGCCCCGGACCTGGCCGTGATCTTCTTGACGACCTACGCGAAAGAGAACCGTGGGCAGTTCCCCGCTCGCGGCGAGGTCTCGTCGATCTTCTTCGACATGTGGCGGCAGGAGCATCCGGATGTGGAGCTCGACCCGGTCCCGGGCGACATGGTGATGAGCTCGGGATCCGGCCTGGATCCAGACATCACCCTCGAAAATGCGCAGTATCAACTCGACCGGGTTGCCGCGAGGTGGGCGGAGAACACGAAACGGGACCCGGCTCGAGTCCGACGTGAGATCGGGCAGATCCTCCAGGACAAGGCGTGGGCGCCGCTCCACGGGGCGGTGGGAGAGAAGTTGGTCAACGTGCTCGAGGTCAACATCGAGCTTCGCAGACGCTACGGCGTGCCTGCTCATTGACGTGACTGCGCACACGCTGACCGGGGCGACCGCCGCAACCCGCGGGGAGGTCCTCGGCCCCGTGCCCCCTCACGACTGCGGCGTGCCGGCCAGCCTCTCCAATGCCGCCAGGCGCACGCGCAGTTCCGAGAGCTCGCCCTCGTCGAGTTTCTCGGCGCAACCCGCCACGATCCGGCTCGCTCGCTCGGCGAGTCTTTGTTTGGCGAGGGGGTCAGGGATCGTTGTCGCGAGGTCACCGAGGGCGCGCAGCATTCGCAGGCTGACCGCGACGTCGGCCTGGGCGTAGAGGCGGATCTGGTCGAAGGCCGCATCCAGGACCCGGTCGAGGTCGGGCCACGGGATGCTGACGCGGAGGATGCCCGGAGGATCGTAGCGCAGGGAGTCCGCCACTTCGCGGCTGGCGAAGCGGATCAGGATGCGGCTCAACTGGTCCACGCAGTTGATGGCGGTGCTTGGATCGTTCACGGCCGGTGAGATCGCCCGCAGCGCGATGTCGACGATCTGCAGGATGCCGAACTCGATGTCCTGCTGGAGCGTCCTGGTCGGGCCCATATCGAAGGCCCCACGCAATTCGGCGATCCGGCCCGGGGTCAACCGCTCCCCCTTCGACACCATCAACAGCGGCGCCCCCGCCGGAATGAAGTGACCGACTCGCCGAATGATACGGACCGTCACGCCGTAAGACTTCGCCAGGAGGACGAGCCGATTGACGTCGACGAAGCGGACATAGCCGGAGACGGCACTCGAAACCGCGCCCTCCGGCTCGCTCGGCTCCGGCGCACTTCGAGGCGGCATGAAACTCGGCCGACGCGGTTCCGGCATGATTTCGTCGATGACCTCTTCCGTCTCAGTGGCGATCTTGTCCACGATGTTGTTGACGCTGATCGCCTGCGAGATGTGGTGGATGAAGAAGAGCAGCCACGCGACGCAGGCCAGCGCGAGCAACATCGCGCCCATGACGGTAAGGACGGGCGCGAAGGGCGCCGGCACCGATCGCGCCGCCGGAAGCGCGGCCACGCAGTACGAAAAGGTGCCGAGAAAGATGCCAAGCGTCTGCTGGGTCACGCGATCTCGCGCGAAGCTGACGATGATGCGAGGGGAGAACTGCATCGAAGCCAGCGTGAGCGTCATCAGCAGGATGGCGAAGACGATGGATACCACCGTCATCATCGAGCCCGCGATCGCCGCGAGCACGACCTGCGCCACCTGGGGATCGGCGCGCGAGGGGAACAGGACCTTCGGCGCCCAGGCGCTGAGGCGGGGCACCGTCTCCTCCAGCGCGGAGAGGAGCGCCCCCGCGCATCCCAGCGCCAGCGCGATGATGAGCGGGCGGACCAGGAAGCCGCCGCGCAGGCTGTACATCACGTGGCGGAAGGAGAGGAACAGGCGCTCGTTCAGCATTCCCGGCTCGCTCGACCCCTCGCGAAGGTCGCGGCCTCCGCCCCTTAGACCGCGATCCGCTTCTTGAGGGCGGTCACCGTCTTCAGATCGGCTTTCAGCTTGCGATGCAGGGCGTCCTTCTGCGCTCGGACGAGCCGTGCGTGGGACCTCTCGGGGACACGTCGGCTCGACATAGCATCAGCATGATATCAGCCACCGCCCTTTGGCGGCCAGGAGTACCATGGGGCGCATGCCGACCCGCCATCTCCCCGTGACCCGGGCCGAGCTCGACGCACGAGGCGTCGACGCGCCGGACGTGGTGCTCGTCACCGGCGACGCCTACGTCGACCACCCCTCGTTCGCCATGGCCATCCTCGGGCGGTGGCTGGAATCGCTGGGCTTCAGCGTCGCGATTCTCGCGCAGCCCGACTGGCGGAGTGCGGCGCCCTGGCGCGCGCTGGGACGGCCGAGGCTCTTCTACGGGGTCAGCGCGGGGAACATGGACTCGATGATCAATCACTACACGGCGAGCCGGAAGCCCCGAAGCGACGACGCGTATTCGCCCGGCGGCCGCACGGGACTTCGGCCCGATAGGCCGACGCCCGTCTACTGCCAGCGCTGTCGCGAGGCGTTCCCCGGGGTGCCCGTCATCGCGGGCGGTGTGGAAGCCTCCCTGCGCCGGCTCGCGCACTACGACTACTGGTCGGATACCGTGCGGCCATCCATCCTCGTGCCGAGCAAGTGCGACCTGCTCGTGCACGGCATGGGGGAGCGCGCCATCCGGGAGATTGCCCTGCGACTGGCCGCGGGCGAGGACGTGAAGCGCCTGCGCGACGTGCGGGGCGTGGCCTACCTCCTGGGGGCGAGCGAAGCATCGCCCGACGACGCCGTCGAGCTGCCGAGCGAGGAGGCGGTGGCGGCGCGCACGCCGGAGGGCTTCCGCGCGTTTGCCGACGCCACGCGGATGATCCACCGCGAAACCAACCCCCTCAACGCGCGGCGCCTCATCCAGCGCCACGGCGACCGTGTCGTCGTGGTCAACCCGCCGGCGATGCCGCTCGACGAGCGCGAGATGGACGCCGTGTACGGACTGCCCTACCTTCGCACGCCGCATCCATCGTACCGGGAGGCCATTCCCGCCGATGCCATGATCCGCGACTCCGTCACGATCATGCGCGGCTGCTTCGGCGGGTGCACGTTCTGCTCGATCACGACGCATCAGGGCCGCATCATCTCCTCGCGCTCCGAGGCCTCGGTGCTGCGCGAGGTGAAGGCGCTGGCGGCGTCGCCGGCGTTCAAGGGAACGGTGAGCGACCTCGGCGGCCCGACGGCCAACATGTACCAGATGCGCTGCACGAAGCCCGAGGTGGAGCAGATCTGCCGCCGTCTCTCGTGCGTGCACCCGAAGGTGTGCAAGCTCCTCGGCACCGATCACGGTCCCGTCATCGACCTCATGCGGAAGGCCCGCGCCGTCGACGGCGTCGGCCGAGTCAACATCGCGAGCGGGATCCGCATGGACCTGGCCCGGCGCGACCCGCGCTACGTCCGCGAGCTGGCCGCGCACCACGTCGGCGGCCATCTCAAGGTCGCGCCGGAGCACACCGATCCCGCCACGCTCGAGCTGATGAAGAAGCCCGGAGTGGAGGACTTCGACGCTTTCGCGCGGCAGTTCAAGGCTGCATCGGCGGCAGCGGGCAAGCCGAAGCAGTACCTGGTCCCCTACTACATCGCGAGCCACCCCGGATCGACGGTCGAGGCCATGATCGACCTGGCGCTGTACCTGAAGCGCAACGGCTATCGTCCGCGCCAGGTGCAGGACTTCATCCCCGCGCCCATGGACATCGCGACGTGCATGTACTACACGGGCCTCGATCCCATGACCATGCAGCCCGTCGCCGTCGCACGCGCGACCACCGACCGGAAGATGCAGCGTGCGCTCCTGCAGTTCTTCAAGCCGGAGAACTATTTCGAGACTCGCCGGGCGCTGCTCACCGCGGGCCGCGGCGACCTGATCGGCGACGGCTGCGACGCGCTCATCCCGGCGACGCCGCCGCGTGAGGCGATCGAGGCGAGACGAGCGGCCGCGAGCACCTTCGACCTGACGGCGCCCGGCGCCGATCTCGACCAGGGCGGCTATCAGCACGCGCCGCCGCCTCCGAAGGCGGTCGGCTACCGTCCTGGCCGCCCGACCGCCCGCCGTCGCAAGCAGGCCCCCCGATGATCGCCGGCTGGTCCAGGGACGCCGTGTTCATGGCAAAGTGCTACTCTGGGGCAGTACACGTACCGCTTGCCATTCTCAGAAGGGGGTGAGGTGTCATGGCTACGCACTCGAAGACCAGGAGAGGAGTTCGACGACTCCGGCGTCTCGCGCGTCGGCGCCGGGAAGCCGAGTTGGCGCAGGCTCGCCGTAGCGGCGCGGCGGCATCCTCTGATCCCGTCCGTCCGGGGAAGGCTCCCGTAGACAAGCGAGGGTAATCGTCCCCGCGATCTGATCGTCGGCAACCCCTCGCTGCAAACCCCTCCGCTCTCACACCTCTCTCACGAGGCCGCACCGTTTTCTCACAGCGCCGCAGGACTCCGCCCGCGATCCTTGGAACGCGCAGGGGAGAGCGGAAGCCGGATGGGCCCGATCCTGCCAGCGCCCGCTGGAGCACGCGCTCCGAGAAAGCGGAATGAGCGAGACGGAAGAAGGTCATCGACCGCTGCGTCACAAGCAGCAGGAACTGGAGGGCGAGATGGGCAAGAAGCCGGCCGACAGGGGGGTACAGGCGACGGCGCCGCAGGCGGCAGTCCAGGGATTCGAGCCGACCATCAAGTGCGGCTGTTGCGGGTCCGCGTCCCGTGCCGTCCCTGGGCGGCAGTGGCGCGTGTGCGCGAAGGGTCACACGTTCGTCAAAAAGAGCGACCAGTAAAGCCGGAGTGCGGAGATCGCGGACGGGATCGTGCGGGCCCTTGAGGTCCATTGCGGAGCCTTTTCAACTTCTTGAGGTCGGATCGGAGTCAGCTCGACGCGAATGGGAAGCCCGGCTCGCGCAGCAGACACGCCGGGGCCGGCCCAAGGAGGGATCATGAGCAACAATGAGGCGTGGCTGGTCCTGTCCTTCGCCATCATGGTGGTGGCCATGCTGGCCAACCTCTACGAGAAGTGCGAGGAGCTGGAGAAGCGCCTGGACCGTCTCGAGGCCGGGGGGCAGCCCGAGGAGGACGGAATGCCGGCGCACTCCGGCTCCGTCGCGCCAGGGGCATTCCGGCGCCGTGACCATGGCGTCTGAGGCGGAATAAAGTGCTCGCGATATTCACCAACCCGACCTACGATTTCATCGGCCGGCGGCGCTGGGCGTACGCGATATCTGTCGCTCTCATGCTGGTGGCCATGACGTCGATCGTCGTCAAGGGAGGACTGCAATACGACATCGATTTCACCGGTGGCACGCTGATCGAAGTCCGAATGCCGCAGGCGGTGTCGGTCGGGGCTATCCGCGCGCGCCTCGCGGCGGTGGGGCTCGAACACAGCCTCATCCAGGAGTTCTCCGATTCGCGGGACGTCCTGATCAGGACCCAGGTCGCGGCGACGGATCTGGGGGAATTCAGCCGGCGGATCAAGGGCGCGCTGGATCCCGACCGGACGGGCGCGCCCGAGATTCGGCGGGTGGAGTCCGTGGGGCCCCAGATCGGGCAGGACCTTCGGCAGCAAGCCATGTATGCCGTGCTCGCCTCGCTTGCCGGAATCCTCCTCTACATCTGGATGCGCTTCGACCTCAGAGGGGGCGTGGCCACGATCGTGAGCGTGGGACACGACGTGCTGATTTGCCTCGGAGCGCTTTCGCTGACGAACCGCGAGTTCTCCCTGTCCGTCCTGGCAGCCCTGCTGACGGTGATCGGCCTGGCCGTCAACGACCGGATCGTGATGTATGACCGGCTGCGGGAGATCCGGGCGAAGAGATCGGCGAAGGGCGTCACATTCGCGGACGAGGTCAACCTTGCAGTGAATCAAACGCTGTCGCGCACGGTGTTGACTGTCTCGACGGTGGTTCTGTCGGCGGCGACGCTGTTCCTGTTCGGCGGCGCCTCCCTCGAGGCCTTTGCCTTCGTGGTCCTGGTGGGCGCGATCACCGGCCCCTTGTCGACGGTCTATGTGGCGGCGGCGCTCGACGTGGACTGGGCGACGTGGATGGCACGGCGACAGGCGGTGCCTGTCGGAGCGCCGGTCCGCATCGGGCGCAGAGCAAGAAGGCGCTGAGGCGCTCGAGCTTCAGGGCTCGCCCATTCGGCGGCCGGCCGATCCTAGAGCCCTGGCCCCCGCAGAATAGACTGCGGCCAGGCCCCCTCCTCGAATAGCTCGGACCGCAGTAGTCGTCGCGCTCCTGGCAGGCACGCGCCTGTTGACGCCCCGATCCGCAGCGCCCGTGTGCTATTGTCCACGCTCGACGAGGCACGATGGCCCTATTCGACGTGCTGGCGGTCTTGATGGTCCTTGCCGCGACGTTCGGCTGGGTCAACGACCGCTATGTCCGGTTCCCCATGACGGTCGGCGTCATGGCTATGGGGCTCGCGCTGTCCCTGGCCCTCATCGCGCTGTCGCAGGTCTACCCGTCGATCAAGGCGGACGCCGAGCGCCTCCTCGCCACCATCGACTTCGACCAGCTCCTGCTGCACGGCGCGCTCGGCTTCCTGCTCTTCGCGGGAGCGCTCCACATCGAGTTCGGCGACCTGCGCGAGCACCGGGTCAGCATCGGGGTCCTGGCCGTCGTGGGCACCCTCGCGTCGACGGTCATCGTCGGCGGGCTCTGCTGGCTGTTCACCCGATCGCTGGGCCTCGGCCTGACGCCGTTTCAGTGCCTGCTCTTCGGTGCCCTCATCTCCCCGACCGACCCCATCGCCGTGCTGGCCATGCTGAAGTCGCTGGCGGCGCCGCGGTACCTCGAGGTGCAGATCGCGGGCGAGTCGCTCTTCAACGACTGCGTGGGCGTGGTCGTCTTTCTCGGCCTCCTCCAGTACGTCGGCCGGCCCATGCCGGACGCCGGCGGCCTCGCGCTCGATCTGCTCGTGCTGGCCGCGCGGGAGGTGGTGGGAGGGGCCGCGCTTGGACTCCTGCTGGGCCTGCTGGCCTACTGGATGCTGAAGCGCATCGACAACTACCAGGTCGAGATCCTCATTTCTCTGGCCCTCGTCATGGGGGGCTACGCGTGGGCCGAGCGCCTCCACCTGTCGGCGGCCATTACCGCGGTCACCGCGGGATTGCTGATGGGCAATCAAGGCCGGGCGTTCGCGATGTCCGACCGCACGCGCCAGCACCTCGACACGTTCTGGGAGCTGATCGACGGGGTCCTCAACGCGCTCCTCTTCATTCTCCTCGGGCTCGAGGTGCTCGCGCTGACGGTTCGTCGCGAGTTCGTCGTGGCTGGCATCCTGGCCATCCCTGTGGTGATCCTGGCTCGATTCGTCGCGACGGGGCTGTCCCTCCAGCTCGTCCGCGCGGTGACCTCGCAGACGCCCCACTCCGTGAAGCTCCTCACGTGGGGCGGCCTGCGCGGAGGGCTCGCGGTGGCTCTCGCGCTCGTCCTCCGGAATCATCTGCCCGCCCGGCAGGCCGACGTGCTCCTGGTGATGACCTACTTCGTGGTCGTGTTCTCCATCCTGGTCCAGGCTCTCTCCATGAAGCCGCTGCTGCGGCTCTACGTTTCCGCGGCCCGGGTGAAGGGATAGAAGAGCCGCGGGCGCCAGTGCGGGACCGCCGGCCGCGCCGCACCGAAATACCCGCTCCGGCGGGCCGTTAGGAGCCTGGACGGGCCTGGCGCTCTCACAGGTTTCTCACGAGGCCGCGCGCCTTTCTCACACCTCAACGAGAGACCGCCTGTCAATGTGGCGTCGTGCAGGGAACGGATGTGACCAGGAAAAGTGAGCGGTGAGCATGACCGCGGAGGGAACCATGGGGCAGGTGACAGCCTTGATCTTGACACCTCAAGAACGCGACGAGGTCCGGCTCGCGCTGGAGACCTGTGTCAGCGATCTGCACACGGAGATCGTTCACACGGATCGATACGAGTTTCGCCAGGAGCTCAAGGCGAGGCGGGTCCTCCTGCACGGAGTGCTCCAGCGGCTGGCCGGAGCGCCGGCCGCGGTAACCGGATAGGGCCCCTTCCGCTCTCACGGCCAACTCACGGGGTTCCGCCCTCTTCTAACAGCGCGCGTGGACCCCGTCGGCGACACTTGTGGCGTGCAGGGGACGATCGGGTCGGATGATTCCGGCCCCGCGAACGAAGGAAATGACGATGTGTGAGGCAATGACTGGCTGGAGGCGAAGGATGCTGACCGGCGGGGCGGATCCAGTAGAGGCGACGGGTGTGGCGCCCGAAGGCTTTGTCAGACTCGCACCGCTGGAGCGGCAGGCCCCCGGAAATCAGCCCGGAGGCGTGAGGCCGGGTGTCGGCGTCGTGCTGTCGTTCCTTGTCGCGGTTGGCGCGGCCATGGCGAGCCTGCAGGCGCTCATTCCCTGGGCGCCCTGGCGGGCCGTCATGCAGGGGGCAGGGGTGCTGGTGATGTTCGGCGGTCTGGGCCTCTGGGCGAAGACGCCCCGGCGTGAGATGGCGGCCGGCCAGGCCTGCGCCTGTGAGCGGCCGCCTGTGTGGATCCGCGTCGTCCCCTCGGTGGTGCCTGACCGCCGCCCTCTGGGCGAGCGCATGAATGCAACGGGCGCAGGCCGACCAGTTCGCCGGGATGCGCTCGTCGGGGCCAACGGAGGCGCAAGGTCGTGACCAAGGGGGATTCACCCGTGAGCGTGGGCACGACGCTCCCGAAGCCGCGGCTCGGTGTGGACGCGCACGGTCGGCTCGAGCCGCTCTTCGGCCAAACCGTGGTGATCAAATACGGCGGGGCGGCGATGGAGAAGCCGGGTCTCCGGGAGCTGTTCTGCCGGGACATCGCCCTGGTGCGCACTCTGGGGGTCCGCCCGGTGGTCGTGCACGGCGGCAGGCCGCAGATTGATCGCCTCATGAAGCGGCTCGGCAAGAGGCCGCATTTCATCGGCGGCCTGCGCGTCACCGATGACGAGACCATGGACATCGTGGAGATGGTGCTGGCCGGGAGCATCAACAAGGAGATCGTGGGCGCCGTCAGCGCGCACGGCGGGAGGGCAATCGGCCTGTGTGGTGGTGACGCCGGGCTGATCCGCGCCGATCGCCGCTGCCATGTACTGCCCGATGGGCGGGAGATCGATCTCGGCCGGGTGGGCGACGTGAGAGTCGTGGACTCAGAGCCGCTCGAGTTGCTCCAGGAGCACGGCTTCGTCCCCGTGCTGGCGCCGCTCGGGATCGGCCCGCAGGGCGAGCTCCTCAACATCAACGCCGACCTGGTCGCGGGAGACGTGGCCGCGGCGCTGGGCGCCGTGAAGGTGATCTTTCTCTCTGACGTTCCCGGCATTCGCGGCCGTGACGGGGAATTGCTTCGCCGAGTGACGCTGTCCGAGCTCGACGTGCTCACTCGGGAAGGGGTGATCGAGGGCGGCTTGCTCCCCAAGGTCGAGGCCTGCGCTCGCGCGCTGAAGGGTGGGGTCGGGGGCGCCTACATCGTGGACGGTCGGCTCCCGAACGCTCTGCTCCTCAAGCTGTTTACGCATACGGGTCTCGGCACGGAGGTCGCCGTCTAGGCGCGGGTCATGTTGACCCCATGTGGGGCAGCCGGGCAGCAGTCACAGCGGCCGCGGGTCGCGCAATGGCCTGAATACGTTGCCATTGCCCCTGGCACGGGAGATGCTTGACCCGGTAACGGGTTGGTTTGTCAAGCCGCCAAGAGGGAGGCGAAGTCATGGATGATGCAGTCTTTGTAGGGGTCACGGTGGGGTTTTTCGTGCTCACGTGGGCGCTCATCCGCCTGTGTGAGCGGCTGTAGGAGGGGACTATGCCGCTGCTCTACGTGGTTGGCGGAATCGTGGCGCTCGGGCTTCTGGTCTACCTGGCCATAGCCCTGCTCAAGCCGGAGATATTCTCATGACGGCGAACGGTGTGGTCCAGCTCCTGTTCTATCTGGTCGTGCTGCTGGCGCTCGCCAAGCCGCTCGGCGCCCACATGGCGCGGGTTTACGAGGGGCGGCCCTGCGGGCTCGACGGCGCCCTCGGCTGGCTCGAGCGCCTCATGTACCGCGCGGGGGGCGTGCGCGCGGGCGACGAGATGGGGTGGAAGACGTACGCTGTCGCGATGCTCATCTTCAACGCCGCCGGCATGCTCCTGGTCTACGCGCTCCAGCGCTTCCAGGGAGGCCTTCCACTGAATCCGCAGGGTTTCGGGGCGGTGTCGGCCGACTCCTCCTTCAATACGGCGGCGAGCTTTGCGACCAACACGAACTGGCAGGGCTACGGCGGCGAGAGCACGATGAGCTACCTGACCCAGATGCTGGGGCTCACGGTCCAGAACTTCGTGTCGGCTGCGAGCGGAATGGCCGTGCTCGTCGCCCTCATCCGCGGCTTCGCCCGGCGGACCGCGCAGACCATCGGCAACTTCTGGGTGGACCTGACGCGGACGACGCTCTACATCCTGCTGCCGCTCAGCCTGGTCCTCGCGATCGCGCTCGTCTCCCAGGGAGTGGTCCAGACCTTCGGCTCGTACGCCAAGGCGACCGTCCTTCAGCCGACCCAGTACGATGAGCCCGTCACGGACAAGGACGGCAAGCCCGTCCTCGACGAGAAGGGCCAGCCGAAGACCAGGAAGTCCACGCTGACCGAGCAGGTCATCGCCGTGGGCCCGGCCGCGTCGCAGATCGCGATCAAGCAGCTGGGCACCAACGGGGGCGGCTTCTTCAACGTGAACTCCGCGCATCCGTTCGAGAATGCCACTCCGCTGTCGAACTTCCTCGAAGTTCTGGCCATACTCGTGATCCCCGCTGCGCTCTGCTACACGTTCGGCGCCATGGTCCGCGACACCCGGCAGGGCTGGGTGGTCCTCGCCGCCATGACCGCGATCTTCGTGGTGATGCTGGCCACATCCGTCATCGCGGAGCAGAAGGGGTGGGTGTTCGCCAAGCAGGGCGTCGACCACGCGGCCAGCGCGCTCCAGGCCGGCGGCAACATGGAGGGCAAGGAGGTGCGCTTCGGCATCGCCAGCTCGGCCCTCTGGGCTACGGCGACCACTGCGGCGTCCAACGGTTCAGTGAACTCGATGCATGACTCTTTCACGCCGATCGGCGGCCTCGTGCCGATGTGGATGATCCAGCTCGGCGAGGTGATCTACGGCGGCGTCGGATCCGGCCTCTACGGCATGATCGTCTTCGCCGTTGTCGCCGTCTTCGTCGCCGGCCTGATGGTCGGCCGGACGCCGGAGTACCTCGGCAAGAAGATCGAGGCCTACGAGATGAAGATGGCCTCGCTGGTGATCCTTATCGTACCGGGGCTCGTACTCATCGGCACGGCGATCGCGGTGCTGCTCCCGGCGGGAAAGTCGAGCATGGCCAATCCCGGCATCCACGGCTTCAGCGAGGTGCTGTACGCCTTCTCGTCCGGCTCCAACAACAACGGCAGCGCCTTCGCCGGTCTGAACGCGAACACGCCCTTCTTCAACACGGCCCTCGGATTGGTCATGCTCTTCGGTCGCTACTGGCTGGCGATACCCGTCCTCGCGATGGCCGGCTCCCTGGCGCGCAAGAAGCTCGTCCCGCCGGGCCTGGGTACGCTCGCAACCCATACGCCGCTCTTCGTGGTCCTGCTGGTCGGCATCGTGATCCTTGTGGGCGCCCTGACATACGTCCCGGCGCTCGCCCTCGGCCCCATCGCCGAGCATCTCACCCTCGTGATGGCCAAGTGAGGTCGGCACACATGGCAACAAGCGATACCGCTCGCCCGCTCTTCGATCTGCCCATCGTGTGGCAGGCGACGATCGATTCGTTCAAGAAGCTCACGCCCCAGCGCCAGGTGCGGAACCCGGTGATGTTCGTCGTCTACGTGGGATCCGTCCTGACTACCCTGCTGTGGGTGCAGGCGATGGCCGGCCGGGGCGAAGCGTCGGCCGGTTTCATCTTCGGCGTCTCGCTCTGGCTGTGGTTCACGGTGCTGTTCGCGAACTTCGCTGAGGCAATGGCCGAAGGGCGAGGCAAGGCCCAGGCCGCCTCGCTGCGCAAGGCGCGGCGGGACCTTGGCGCCAAGCGCCTTCCTCGCGCCGAGAGGACCGCCAAGTACGAGACCGTCTCGGCGACGAGTCTCCGGAAGGGCGATATCGTGCTCGTCGAGGCCGGCGACTTCATCCCGGCCGACGGCGAGATCGTCGAAGGCGTCGCCTCGGTCAACGAGAGCGCGATCACGGGCGAGAGCGCCCCTGTCATCCGCGAGAGCGGCGGCGACAAGAGCTCGGTCACGGGCGGCACCCAGGTGCTGTCCGACTGGCTCATCGTGGAGGTGTCCGCCAACCCGGGCGAGGCCTTCCTCGACCGGATGATCGCGCTCGTCGAAGGCGCGAAGCGGCAGAAGACCCCCAACGAGATCGCGCTCGACATCCTCCTGGCGGGCCTCACCATCGTCTTCCTCCTCGCCACGGCCACGCTCCTGCCGTACTCGCTTTACAGCGTCCAGGCTGCCGGGCAGGGCACCCCGATCACGGTCACGGTCCTCGTCGCGCTGCTCGTCTGCCTGATCCCGACGACCATCGGCGCGCTGCTCTCGGCAATCGGCATCGCCGGGATGGACCGCATGATCCAGAAGAACGTCATCGCCATGTCGGGCCGCGCCGTCGAGGCCGCGGGCGACGTGGACGTGCTGCTGCTCGACAAGACCGGCACGATTACCCTCGGCAACCGGCAGGCGACGGCCTTCTTCCCCGCCGACGGGGTCAGCGAGACGACCTTGGCCGACGCGGCACAGCTCGCCTCGCTGGCGGACGAGACGCCCGAGGGGCGAAGCATCGTGGTGCTGGCCAAGGAGAGGTACAGCCTCCGGGAGCGGGACATCCAGGCCATGGGCGCCAAGTTCGTGCCGTTCAGCGCCCAGACGCGCATGAGCGGCGTGGATCTCAACGGGCGCGAGATTCGCAAGGGTGCCGCCGACGCCATCGAGGCCCACGTGAAGCGCCTCGGCGGGAACGTGCCCTCCAGCGTCCGGATCGTGGTGGACAGCATCGCCAAGTCCGGCAGCACCCCGCTCGTCGTCGCCGACGGCCAGAAAGTGCTCGGCGCGATCCAGCTCAAGGACATCGTCAAGGGCGGGATCCGGGAGCGGTTCGCCCAGCTCCGCCGCATGGGGATCAAGACGATCATGATCACCGGCGACAATCCGCTCACGGCCGCCGCCATCAGCGCCGAGGCCGGCGTGGACGACTTCCTCGCCGAGGCGACGCCGGAGATGAAGCTCAAGCTGATCCGCGACCTCCAGGGCGAAGGGCGCCTGGTCGCCATGACCGGCGACGGGACCAACGACGCGCCCGCCCTCGCCCAGGCCGACGTGGCCGTGGCGATGAACACCGGCACCCAGGCCGCGAAGGAAGCCGGCAACATGGTCGACCTCGACTCGAATCCGACCAAGCTGCTCGAGGTCGTCGAGACGGGCAAGCAGATGCTGATGACGCGGGGCTCGCTGACGACGTTCAGCATCGCCAACGACGTCGCCAAGTACTTCGCGATCATCCCGGCGGCCTTCGCGACGACCTACCCGGCGCTCGGCGTGCTCAACATCATGCATTTGGCGACCCCGGAGAGCGCCATCCTGTCCGCCGTCATCTTCAACGCGCTGATCATCATCGCGCTGATCCCGCTCGCCCTGAAGGGCGTGCGCTACCGGCCCCTTGGCGCCGCGGCCGTCCTGCGCCGCAACCTCTGGATCTACGGCGTGGGCGGCCTTCTCATCCCGTTCCCGGGGATCAAGCTCGTGGACATGATCCTCGTGGCGCTGGGCCTGGTGTAGGGGAGGGACTGACAACATGCGTTCACAACTGCGGCCGGCTCTCATGATGCTCCTGCTGCTCACGCTCGTCACCGGGGTCGCCTACCCGCTCCTGGTCACGGGCATGGCGCAGGCGGTGTTCCCGTCCCAGGCGAATGGCAGCCTGATCGTCAAGAACGGAAAGATCGTGGGCTCGACGCTCATCGGCCAGCCCTTCGACGATCCCAAGTATTTCTGGAGCCGCCCGTCCGCGACGAGTCCGTTCCCCGACAACGCCGCCTCGTCGTCGGGCTCCAACCTGAGCCCGACGAATCCCGACCTCGTCAAAGCGGTCCAGGGCCGCGTGGACGCACTGCGCGCCGCCGACCCCGGCAATACGGCGCCCGTTCCGGTCGATCTCGTGACCGCCTCAGGCAGCGGCCTCGACCCGCACATCAGCCCCGCCGCCGCCCTCTACCAGGTGGCGCGCGTGGCGAAAGCCCGCGGGCTCAAGCCGGAGGCGGTACGACAACTCGTCGAGGGCCGCATCGAGGGCCGCTTCCTCGGCTTCCTCGGGGAGCCGCGGGTCAATGTGCTCGAGCTCAACCTGGCGCTGGACTCGGGCGCCCGATGAAGGCATCACTCGTCGTCGCGCTCTGCGCGCTGACGCTCTGTGCCGCGGCGGCGGGGCCGGCCTCTGGGCAGACGCCGGCGGCCGACCTGCTCGGCCGCGAGGCCACGCCGGAGGGACAGCCGAAGAGCCTCCTCGAGGAGATACTCCTCTACGGCTATCTCGAGAACAGCTACGTCGTCAACCTCCGGCACGCGAGCCCGCACAACGTCAACGACCTGCGCTCCTACGATCACGACGCCGACTACTCCTGGAACGCCCTCGAGCTGTCCGTCAAGAAGGACCCGTCGGAGCGCTACCCGTGGGGCTTCGGAGTCGTCACGACGGCGGGGATGGACTCCCAGAAGAACCATTCGCTCGGCATCTTCCGGGATCTCAGCGACGGGGCGCCGTACTACCGCAACACGGCCAAGTACGATCTCGTCGAGGCCTACGGCTCGGTGCTGCTGCCCCTTGGTGAAGGGTTGACGGTCAAGGCGGGCAAGTGGGCGACCCTGATCGGCTACGAGGTGTACGAGAGCCCGAAGAACCTCAACTTCTCCCGTGACTTCCTGTATACCCTCGGCGAGCCGTACACCCACACCGGCCTGCTCCTCACGTACCCGTTCGCGAAATGGCTCAGCGCGACGCTCGGCTTTACCAACGGCTGGGACGACTCCGACAACCCCAACGGCTATCTCAAGGCCATCGGGCAGGTTGCCTACACGCCGTCGGACAAGTTCTCGATCACCACGGCCTTCCACGTCGGCCCCGAGCAACTGCGCGCCCAGATGGTCGGCCACGTCAACCAGCGCTGGATCGTGGACACGACGGTGCTGTACACGGGCATCGACAAGCTGACGCTCGCCGTGAACTTCGACTTCGCCGGGGAGGAGAACGACCCGGTTCTCGTCGCGCTCGGCACGCGCAAACACAACAACTCGTCCTGGAGCGGCATCGCGGGGTACGCCGCCTACGACTGGACGAAGGCGCTCCGCACGGCCATCCGGCTCGAGTATTTCGCCGACCCGCAGGGCGTGCGGAACGGCATCACCGCGCCGGGGCACAACGTCAACTACTACGAGATCACCCCGACCGTCGAGTACAAGATCTGGCGGGGCCTGATCGGCAGGCTCGAGTACCGCCACGATCAGGCGAGCACCAAGTCCTTCAGCCTCACGAACTTCAGCACCACGCCCACCTCCCGCGCCCAGGACACGTTCAGCTTCGCGCTCTCCTACGTCTTCTTCTAAGCCTGTGCCGCGCGGGGCCCACTTTCGGTACACTGGGCCCACGATGTGTCGAGAGAGACGGCTGTGACGTCCGAGCGGCCCGATCCCGAGACCCTTCTCGCCCGCGCAAAGGAGGAAGAGGCGCGGGAGAGCCGGGGCCGCCTCAAGCTCTTCTTCGGCGCCGCGGCGGGGGTCGGCAAGACGTTCGCGATGCTGGAGGCCGCGCGCGAGCTCGAGGCCGACGGCGCAGACGTCGTGGTCGGCTTTGTCGAGACCCACGGGCGGACGGAGACGGAGAGCCTTCTCGAGGGGCTCGAGATCCTCCCGCCGCGGCTCGTGCCGTACCGCGGGACCGCGCTGAAGGAGTTCGATCTCGACGCCGCGCTCGCGCGCCGCCCGGCTGTCATCCTGGTGGACGAGCTCGCCCACAGCAACGCCGAGGGCTCGCGCCACGCCAAGCGCTGGCAGGACGTCCTGGAGCTGGTCGACGCCGGCATCAACGTCTACACCGCGGTCAACGTCCAGCACCTCGAGAGCCTCAACGACCTCGTCGCCAAGATCACGGGTGTCGTCGTGCGCGAGACCGTGCCGGACTCGGTGCTCGAGCGGGCCGACGAGATCGAGCTGGTGGACCTGCCGCCCGACGAGCTGATCCAGCGCCTCCAGGAGGGCAAGGTCTACCTGCCCCAGCAGGCCCAGGAGGCGATCCGCAACTTCTTCCGCAAAGGCAATCTGATCGCCCTCCGTGAGCTCGCCCTGCGGCGGACCGCCGATCGCGTGGACGCGCAGATGCAGGCCTACATGCGCGACCACGCCATCGCGAAGACGTGGCCGGTGGCGGAGCGCGTGCTCGTCTGCATCAGCCCGAGCCCCACTGCCGGCCAGCTGGTCCGCGCCGGCCGGCGGCTGGCCACGCGCCTGGGCGCCGAGTGGATCGTGGCCTTTGTCGAAACGCCTGCCGCGGCGAAGCTGCCGCAGGCCGACCGGGACCGCGTCGTCCAGACGCTCCGCCTCGCCGAGCAGCTGGGTGCCGAGACGGTCTCGCTCTCCGGGACCACGATGAGCGAGGAGATCCTCGCGTACGCGCGGGCCCGCAACGCCAGCAAGATCGTCATCGGAAAGCCGGCCCGGTCGCTCTGGAAGCGGATCCTCCTGGGCTCGATCGTGGACGCCCTGGTCCGCGGGAGCGGCGAGATCGACATCTACGTCGTGAGCGGCGACAAAGAAGCGGCCGCCCCGAAGCCCGCGGGACGGCGGCCCGAGCAGGCGGACTGGCCCGCCTACGCGCGGACGCTCGTGGTGGTCGGCCTCTGCACAGGGCTCGCGTGGCTCATGTTCCCGTACTTCGGCCTCTCCAACCTGACCATGGTCTACCTGCTCGGCGTCGTGGCCGTTGCCGCGCGGAGCGGGCGCGGGCCGACGGTGCTGGCTTCCGTGCTGAGCGTCGCGACGTTCGACTTTTTCTTCGTCCCTCCCTTTTTCTCCTTCGCGGTCTCGGACACCCAGTACCTGGTCACCTTCGCGGTCATGCTCGTGGTCGCTCTCGTCATCAGCGGCCTGACCGTGCGCATCAGGGCGCAGGCGGATGCCGCCCGCGACCGCGAGCGCCGGACGGCGGCGCTGTACGCCATGAGCCGGGAGCTCGCGAACACGCGCGGCGTGGATAGCCTGCTCGCCATCGCCGTCCGGCACATCGTCGAGGTCTTTCCAGCCGAGGTGGCGGCGCTTCTGCCTGATGGGACCGGTCGTCTCGCCGCGCGGGCGGTGCCGGCCGCCACGCTCCGCACCGACGCGACGGAGGAGGCCGTGGCCCAGTGGGTCTACACGCACCGGGAGTTGGCCGGCCTCGGCACCTCGACCTTGCCGGGGGCGACGGCGCTCTACGTCCCGCTCAATGGCTCGCGCGGAGCGGTCGGCGTGCTCGGGGTGAAACCGCCGGAGCCCCATGCCTTCGACAGCCCGGAGCAGCTCCACCTGCTGGAGACGTTCGCGAACCAGACGGCGCTCGCGATCGAGCGGGCTGCACTGGCCGACGAGGCGCAGGCGGTCCAGCTCAGGATGGAGTCCGAGCGGCTCAGGAGCTCGCTGCTGAGCTCGGTCTCCCACGATCTGCGGACGCCGCTGGCGGTCATCACGGGCTCCGCGAGCACGCTCCTCGAAAGTCGGGGTGCGCTCGAGGCGTCCGTGCAGCAGGAGCTGCTCCAGACCATCCGCGAGGAAGCCGAGCGGCTGAACCGCCTTGTCCACAACCTCCTCGAGATGACCCGTCTCGAGTCCGGCGTCGAGGTCCGGAAAGAGTGGCACGACCTCGAGGAAGTGATTGGCGCCGCGCTCTCGCGCCTGGAAGGGGCGCTCCGCGATCGGCCCGTGCACACGGACGTGCCCAAGGACCTTCCGCTCGTCCCGATGGACGACGTCCTGGTGGAGCAGGTGTTCATCAACCTCCTCGAGAACGCCACCAAGTACACACCGGCCGGCACCGGGATAGACATCCGGGCCTGGGCCGAGGATGGCCGCCTCCTGGTCGAAGTGGCCGACCGCGGACCCGGGCTCGGGCCGGGCGAGGAGAGCCGCATCTTCGAGAAGTTCTACCGCGCCGCGCCGCCCGATTCCCGCGGCGCGGGGCTGGGTCTCGCGATCTGCCGGGCCATCGTCGAGGCTCACCGAGGGCGCATCTGGGCGCAGAACCGCCCGGACGGCGGCGCCGCGTTCCGTTTCTTCCTGCCGATCGACGGAACGCCGCCGGCCGTGGAGGCCGCCCATGGCTGACCCTGAGATCCGCCCGGAGGAGAAGGCGGTCGAGCCCGCCGGACCCTGTGTCGTGTTGATCGAGGACGAGCCGCAGATCCGCCGCTTCCTGCGGGCGGCGCTCACGGGCCACGGCTACCGTCTCTTCGAGGCCTCGACCGCCCAGGACGGGCTCACCGAGGCGGCGACGCGCCAGCCCGACATCGTGATCCTCGACCTGGGGCTGCCCGATCTCGACGGCCTCTCCGTGCTGAAGCGGCTGCGCGAGTGGAGCTCCGTGCCCGTCATCGTGCTCTCGGCGCGCGGCCAGGAGCGCGACAAGATCGCGGCGCTCGACGGCGGCGCGGACGACTTCGTCAGCAAGCCATTCTCCGTCGGCGAGCTGCTCGCGCGCATGCGGGCGGCGCTCCGGCGCCGGGAGCAGGTGGGCGACGGTGCGGCGGGCTCGACATTCTCAGTCGGGGCGCTGCGCGTGGACCTGGCCGGCCGGCACGTCTTCGTGGACGACCTCGAGGTCCGCGTCACGCCGATCGAATACAAGCTCCTGACCGCGCTCGTCCGTCATGCGGGCAAGGTGCTGACGCACCGGCAGCTCCTGACGGAAGTATGGGGGCCGACCCGCACGGAGGACAGCCAGAGCCTGCGCTTCTACGTCGCGCAGCTCCGGCGCAAGCTCGAGGCCGTGCCGGCGCGGCCTCGCTACGTCCTCACCGAGCCGGGCGTCGGCTACAGACTCGCGGCCGAGTAGGCGCGACCGCGGGGCCGTGGTAGCCTGACGGTACTCGTATGGCGCTCCTCCGCGCGTTCTCCGCCTTGCTCGTCGCGGGGCTCGTGGCCGTCTCCGCCGGCCCCGCGCTGGCCCTCGACGAGGCCGATCGCCTCATGCTGGTCGGCGAGAAGTCCTACGAAGACGGGCTCTACGCCCTGTCCCGCCGCACGCTCGAGCGCTTCATCGAGCGGTTCCCCGACGACAAGCGGGCCGGCGAGGCGACGCTCCTCCTTGGCAAGGCACGGCTCGCCCAAGGGTCGCTCGATGCCGCGCTCGAGGCCTTCCGAAAGGCGGAAGGATTTTCTCCCGTGCCCGGCAAGCCCCAGGAGGTGCGCTTCTGGGGAGCCGAGACGCTGTACCGGCTGAAGCGCTTCACCGACGCGCGCGCGGCCTATGCCCGCGTGATCTCGGCCGAGCCCGCCTCGCCCTTCCTCCCCGATGCCCTGTACTCGATGGGGTGGGCCGACCTCGAGCTCAAGCGGCGCGACGCGGCGGTGCTCGAGTTCAGGCGGCTCGTCAAGGAATTCCCTGACCACGCGGCGACACCGTCGGCCACGATCCAGCTTGCCCGGGCCCTCATCGAGACGAAGCACCCGGACGAGGCCGTGGCGGTGCTCGAGCCGTTCCGGACGAAATATCCCGAGCATCGCCTGGCGCCGGAGGCTCGCTACTACCTGGCGCGCGCCCGGCTGGCGGCGGGCGACACGGACAAGGGCGTGGCCGAGCTCCGGGCCTTCGTCCAGTCCAACCCGGGGCACGAGCTCGCGCCCTCCGCGCGCCGCGTGGCCCTCGACGCTCTGATCAAGGGCGGCAAGAAGAAGGAGCTCGCCGAGGAGTACGCGGCGCTCCTGGCCCAGAAGCCGCCGGCGCCGGAGAGTCTCTACGACGCGGGCACCATCGCGGTCGCCCTCGACCGCCCCCGCGACGCCGACTCCGCGTGGTCGCGGCTCAGGAAGGAGTTTCCAGAACACCGCCTCGCAGCCCGCGCCTCGCTGGAGCAGGCCCAGATAGCCTTCAGCCAGAAGAGCTTCAAGGACGCCGCAGCGCTCGGGCGCACCGCCTCGAAGAGCACGGAGGATGCCGTGCGGGGCGAGGCGCTTCTCGTCGTCGGCGAGAGCGAGATGAAGCTCCGGCGTCCCGCCCAGGCGCTCCCCGTCTTCCAGGCCGCGGCGGACACGCCCGGGCTCGAGCCCGCGCTGCACTTTCGGGCCTTGGCCGGAATGGGGCTCGCGCACGAGGACCAAAGGCAATGGGCGAAGGCGGCGAAATACTACGATGAGGTCGCCGAGAAGAGCCCGGACAAGACCCTGGCCAGCTGGGCGAAGGCGCGCCGCGCCGCCATCGCCGCCAACCTCAAGCCGGCGCCCAAGACGGAGAAGAAGCGATGACCCGCTCGCTCCTCTCAATCCTGTTCGTGCTGCTCGCAGCCGCGGCTGGTTCAGCCGCCCCAGAGCCACCGTTCAAGATGCCGCCCCCCTCCCTCACCCAGGCCCTGCCGCTCGTCTTTCCGGCGATCGACAAGCCGGCGCTTCAGGACCCGCTCGCAGCGTTTCCGCCGTCGCCCAAACCCCTGCCGCCGCTGCCGCGGGCCCGCGTGGAGACCGACCTCGCGGCCCAGCCCCTGGCGGCGTCGCCGCCGCCGCGCTTCCTCGCGTGCAACCCGCTCGGCAGCGTGCTCGGCGTCGTCTCCGAGCTCGTCGAATGCGGTCGCGCGCGCTTCCAGCGCGGCGAGTACGAGGACGCTCGCGAGGCGCTCGACGGCGCCGTCAAGCGCGCCACGGAGGCGTCCCTGCTTCGAGAGGCGCGCTACTGGCTCGGCGAGACCTTGATCCGGCTCGGCCGGCCCGACCAGGCGGCGCAGGCGATGCTTCTCGTGGTGCAGTCCGACCCGCGCTCGGACGTGGGCTTTCACGCCGCGCTCAAGTCCGGCTGGCTCTCGTTGAATGCGGGCGATCCGGCGCGCGGGTTCGCGACGCTGGACGCTCTCGTCAGGCGCAACCTGCCGCCGGACGTCGTCCCGTGGGCTCAACATGGCCGCGCCGTTGCGCTCTACGCTCTGGGGCGTTACGCGGAAGCGCGCGAGGTCTGGGCACGCCTTCTCGGCCAATCGCTGCCTGTGCCGGTGGCGAGCGAGGCGCCCCTATGGTTCGGCGACACGCTCGGGCGGCTCGGCGAGTACAAGGAGGCCGTTGCGCGGCTCAAGACCTTTACCGACGGGGGCCCGCGGCTCCTCATCGACACCGGGCTCTTGCGCCTGGCCTGGTGGAGCCGCGCGGCGGGTGAGCCACTCGCGGCTGTGCAGACGTACCGCGGGGTGATGTCCGCGTATCCGAAGATGCCCGAGATCCTCTGGGCGCGGGCCGGCCTCGTGCTGGCCCTCCTCGACCTCGACGACTATGCAGCCGCTCTCGACGAAGCGCGCGCGCTCGACGCCGCCGACAAGACGGGCGCTCTCGGCCTCCCGGTTCTTCTCTCCGTGGACCGTTGGGCGACGGAGAAACGCCGCGCTGATGACGCGCGGGCGCTCGCGACGGAGATCCTCGCTCGCAGCCTCGAGCCCGCCACCCGCGCCTACGTCCTCGTGCTGGCCGGCGAGGCCGACCGCGAGGCGGGTCAGCCGTCGGAAGCGCGCGACCGCTTCGATCTGGTGCTCGCGCGCCCCGGCGTGCCGGCGCTCGCCTGGTACACGGGGCTGCGTCTGGCGCAGATGGATCTGGAGACCCGCGAGATCGCCCAGGCGCGGACGCGCATCGACGCGCTCCTCAAGGAACCACTGACGGCCGAGTACCGCGGCGCAGCCCTCGCACTCGGCGGCGAGGCCGCCTACGCCGCTCGCGCCTGGGACGACGCCGCCGCGCGCTACAGCCGGCTTCTCGCCGAGACCCCACCTCCGCCTCAGGCGCCCTCGCTCACGCTGGCGCTCGGCTGGGCGGAGTTCCGCCGCGGGCGATTCGAGGCGGCGCGAGACATCTGGACCCGCTTCGGCACGGCCAACCGCGCCGATCCGCGGGCGCCCGCCGCGCTCCTCCTGGCGGCGGAGCTTTCGGCGCGCTCCGGCGACACCGTGGGCGCCCGCGCGCTCCTCGACGGCCTGGTCGAGCGCTACCCGGGAAGCGAGTATGCGGACATCGCGCGGCTCAACCGCTCGATCCTCGCCATTCGCGCCGGCCGCGCCTCAGATACCCTCGGCGATCTCAACGAGCTGATCCGCCGCGCGCCCCTGTCTCCCTACGTCGGGCGGATGAGGCTCGCGCGCGGCGTGGTGCTTGCGACGGGCGGAAAGCCCGCGGAAGCCCTGCCAGACTTCAAGAGTGCGCAAGCGCAGGGCGAGGGCGCCTTGGCAAACCTGGGGCTCGGGCGTCTCGCGTTCGAGCGCGGGCAGTGGGCTGAGGCCGAGCGGGAATTCATCGAGGCGCGCGATACGGGGGCGGGTGCCATCGCGGCGGCGGCCGAGTACGGCATCGCTGCCGTCTTGTGGAACCAGGGCAAGACCGGCGAGTTCAAGCGGTTCGCCCAGCCGCTCCTCGCGCGGCCGGCCGATCCGGCCATCACGCCCAACGTGCTCGCTGCGGCAGCGTCCCTCGCGGCCGAGGAAGGCCGATGGAAGGACGCGCGCACGCTGGTGATGCGCGCGGTGGGCGAGTTCCCGGCGAGCGATGCCACGCCGGTGGGGCTGTCGCTGGTGAGCGTGGCTGCCGGGCGCGGCGGGGAGTGGCCGCTGACGAGGGAGACCTTCCAGCTGCTGACCCAGCGCTATCCGGGCTACAAGACCGGGCCAGAGGTGCGTCTCGCCTACGCCGAGTCGCTGTATAGAACCGGCTCCCTCGCGGAAGCAGGCGTGAAGCTCCAGGAGTTCATCGCCGCTTCGCCCAAGGACCCGGCGCTGCCTCGCGCGCTCATCCTGCTGGGCCGCACCCGCGAGGCGGCCGGCGACGGGGCCGGCGCGGTCGAGCTGTATATGCGCGTCGAAGCCGAGTTTCCGGCCTTCAAGGGCCAGGCGTTGCTCGGTAACGCGCGGGTGCTTCAGGTCTCTGGCGACTGGGAGGGGGCGCGGCCGTTCCTCGAGCGCGCGATTGCGGCGGGGGACTCGGGCGTGGCGTCCGAGGCGGCGTATCGCCTGGGCGAGGGGCTCAGGGGCGCGGGCCGTCACCAGCTGGCTGTCGATTCGTACATGACTGCGGCCTACGTCGCGCCCGACACGCCGGTCGCGCGGCGCGCGCTCCTCGGCGCGGGGCAGTCCTTTACCGCGCTCAAGCAGCCCGACGCCGCGATCATCGTCTACAAGAAGCTGCTGACTGGAAAGTCCGTCGAGCCCGACCTGGCCGACGCCGCGAAAAAAGGGCTCAAAGAGCTCGGGGTGAACTAGCCGAGAGCGGCCACCGACGCCGGTCAGCGGCGTGTGGTCGCCAGACAGTACAATGGGCGCCACTCTATGAAGGGCTACGGGGGACGCATTCTCTTCGTCGACGTCACGCGCGGCACGAGCCGCATCGAGACGCTGGGCGAGGACACCGCGCGTGCGCTCTTGGGCGGCAACGGCCTGGCCGCTCGGCTCTTGCTCGACCACGTGCCCGCCGGGACAGACCCCTACGACGGGGCCAACGCGGTCGTCTTCGCCGTGGGGCCCGTCACCGACACGACCGTGCCGGGCAACAGCCGCGCCTGCGTCGCCTCCAAGTCCCCGTTGACCGGGCTCTTCTTCGACTCGACCTTCGGAGGTCGCTGGCCTGCGACCATGAAGCGCACGGGCTTCGACGCCATCGTCATCACGGGGCAGGCCCCGGCGCCCGTGTATTTAAAGGTAGGGGAGGCAGGGGTCGAGCTGAAGCCGGCCGCCGGTCTCTGGGGGCAGACGACCCGGGACACCGTGCACGCCGTCCAGGCGACCGAAGGCGGCGACACGGACGTGATGGCGATCGGCCCAGCCGGAGAGAACCGGGTGCGCTTTGCCTGCCTCGCGACATACTGGAAGAACCGCGAGGGCGTGGCGGGCCGCGGCGGCATCGGCGCGGTGCTGGGGTCCAAGCGCGTCAAGGCGGTCGTCGTCGCGGGCGGTCTCAAGACCGGAATCGCCGACCCCGTGGCCCTCAAGGCGCTGCTCGACGAGAAGCGCGAGCCGCTCGCGACGGGCACCAAGGCGCTCTCGACCTACGGGACCTCGTTCCTCGTCAAGCCGATCAACACGCTGGGGGCCCTCGGGTCCTACAATCTGCGCCAGGAGACCTTCGCCGAGGCGCTTGCGATCTCGGGTGAGGAGATGCACGCCCGCCACCATGACCGCGATACAACCTGCCTCAAGTGCCCCGTCGCCTGCGGCAAGCAGTACGAGATCCGTGACGGGGAACTCAGCGGGATCCGGGCCAAGATGCCCGAGTACGAGACGATCTTCGCCTTCGGGTCCATGCTGGGCAACGCGCACGCGGGGTCGCTCGCCAGAGCGAACGATCTCTGCGATCTCCTCGGCATGGACACGATCACGATGGGCGTCACGCTCGCCTTCGTGGCCGAGGCGCTCGAACGCGGCTGGCTCACGCCGGACGAGATTGGCGTGCCCTTCGGCTGGGGCGACTGGCGCGGCATGCTGCGCCTCGTCGAGATGACGGCAGCGCGCGAGGGCTTCGGCGAGCGCCTCGCCGAGGGCGCGTGGCGGCTCGCGGAGTCCGTTCATCCGGAGGCGACCAGGGCCGTCTACGCCGTCAAGCGGCTCGAGCTGCCCGCGCACTCGGCGCGCGCGCTCAAGGGCATGTCCATCGGCTATGCGACGGCGACGCGCGGCGGCAGCCACCACGACACGCGCCCGACCCCACAGTACGCGCAGGGCTACGATCGGCGCGGCACGGACGGCAAGCCGGAGTTCGCCGTGCGCAGCCAGCACTTCACGGCCGTGGACGACTCGCTCGTGCTCTGCCGCTTCACCTCCGAGCGCGGCTTCGGCCTCTTCGTGGAGGAGCCCTACGCGCGCATGGTCCGCGCCGTCACCGGCTGGGACATGGGCGTGGACGAGCTCGAGCGCGTGGGCGAGCGCGTGACCAACCTGGAACGGCTCTTCAATGTCCGCGACGGCGTGCGGCGCAAGGACGACGTGCTGCCCTGGCGCGTGATGCACGAGCCCATCCCCAGCGGGCCCTCGGCCGGCATGTACTGCCCGCCCGACGAGCTCTCGGCCATGCTCGACCGCTACTACGCGCTCCGCGGCTGGGACTCCGACGGCGTGCCGACCAAGGCCCGCCTGTCGGCGCTCGACCTCTAGGCAGTTGGTGTGCGGATCGTCTCCTGGAACATTCGCGCCGGCGGCGGCCGGCGCGTCCTGGGCATCGCCGACCAGATCGCGCGCTGGGCGCCGGATGTCGTCGCGCTTTCAGAGTTCCGCGCGACTCCGCCCAGCGCGGAGCTGGCCCGCGCGCTTGCCGGACAGGGATTCGTGCATCAGCTGAGCACCGCGGCCGCCAGGCAGCCGCACGTGAACAGCCTGATGCTCGCCTCGCGCTGGCCGCTGAGGCGGATCAGGCTGCGCGCCGGCTTCGCGCCCGACTCGGGCCGCTGGCTCCTCGCCGGCGTCGACGGGCCCTGCGCGATCACGCTGGGCGCCATGCACGTGCCGAACCGGGTGACGGGTCGCAAGCTCCCCTTCCTCGACACCGTGCTTGGCGTGACCCACACCTGGCGCCGGGGGCCGGCGCTCCTGGTCGGGGACACGAACTCCGGACTGATCGACCTCGACGAGGAGGCCCCGGCCTTCGACGTCGAGGAGGACGGCTGGATCCGGGGTCTCGAGGCGGCGGGCTGGGCCGACGCCTTCCGCCATCTGAGGGGCGAGGCGCGCGGGTACACGTGGTACTCACCGAACGGCGGCAACGGCTTCCGGATCGACCAGGCCTTCGTGAACCGCGCGCTCCGGCCGCGGCTCCGGGACGCCCGCCACGAATGGGGCAGGGCGGCCGGCGCGCTCGGCCGCCGCGCCCGGCGCGATGCGCTCAGCGATCACGCCGCGCTCCTGGTCGATCTCGACGCGGTCACGCGTGAACAGTCGATGGTCGAGTGACGGGCTCCACGGAAGGCGATGGCGGGCCGACCCGGCTTGAGTCGACGACGAACCTGAGGTTCCGGTTTGACCTTCCCGGCGGAGTCTGTCAGCATCGTGCGCGTGAGGTTGACCCCTAGAGCGAAAGGACTACGACAATGACCGTCACTCGCCGCGACTTCACCAAGGGGGCTCTCGCCCTCGGCACCGGCCTGACCCTCGGTTTCCCCGCCGTCCTGCGCCGCGCCTATGCGGCCGATCCGATCAAGATCGGCGTGCCGGCGGTGCTGTCGGGGGGCGCCGCCCACTACGGGCTTCAGGACAAGCGCGCCTGTGAAATGTTCGCCAAGGACATCCAGGCCAGGGGCGGTGTCCTCGGCCGGCCCGTCGAATTCATCTTCGAGGACACCACCGGCGACCCTGCTACCGCCGTGCGAAAGGCGCAGAAGCTCGTGGAGAAGGACGGCGTGAAGTTCCTCACCGGCATCGTGCTGTCGTCGGAGGCGCTCGCCGTCTCCGCCAAGTGCCCCGAGTGGAAGGTGCTGTTCATGTCATCGTTCACGGGCGTCGGCGCGCTCACCGCCAACAAGTTCAACCGCTACTCCTTCCGGCCCAACACGAGCGGGCCGATGGGCGCGCGGACGGTGAGCCTGTACATGGCCGAGTCGCCGATGAAGCGCTTCTACGGCGTGGGCAGCGACTATGCGTGGGGACGCGACAGCATCGGCTCGTTCGACCGGCAAATGGCGGCCTCCAGGAAGGAGGTCGTGGGCAAGGATTTCCCGCCCATCGGCACGAAGGACTTCGGCAGCTACATCGCCAAGATCAAGCAGTCGAAGGCGGAGGCCTGTTTCACCGTGCTGCTCGGCCAGGACGCCTCGATCTTCTTCAAGCAGTCGGAGCAGTTCGGGCTCAACAAGGAGGTCAAGCTCGTCACGGAGATCGTCGAACTCGAGAACCTCAAGGCGGCCGGCGACGCGATGCTGGGCGTGGTCGGCGGCTCGCGCTACCCGTTCACCCTTGACACGCCGAGGAACCGCGACTGGGTGAAGCGCTTCCAGGCCATGCACAACGTGTGGCCCGACATGTTCGACGGCGAGACGTACCAGGCGATGGAGTGGCTGACGCAGGCGATCACCGCGGCCGGCAGCGACGACGTCGACAAGGTGATCGCCGCCCTCGAGGACTCGACCTACGAGGGGCCTGAGGGCAAGCGCACCATGCGCAAGTGCGATCACCAGGCGGTGAAGGCCAGCTGGATGGTTGAAGCGGTCAAGGACCCCAAGTACCCGCACCTGATCCCGAAGATCCTCGCGACCTACCCCGGCGATCGGGTCACCCCGAAATGCCTGACGGAGGAGTTCGCGTAAGGCGGCCGAGAGGGAGGGCCGGGCGGTGTCGCCGGCAGTCGCCGTCGAGCAGCTGCTGAACACGGCGGCGCTGTCCGCCCTCCTGTTTCTCGTCTCCGTCGGGCTGTCGCTCGTCTTCGGCATCCTGCGCGTGGTGAACTTCGCGCACGGCATGTTCTACATGCTCGGCGCCTACGTCGGCTTCAGCATCGCCTCGCGCTCCGGCAGCTTCTGGCTGGCGCTCGTCCTCGCCCCGCCGCTCGTCGGGCTCGTCGGCGCCGCGCTCGAGAGCACGACGCTCCGCTTCATCTACCGGCGGCCCCCGATCTACCAGGTGCTGCTCACGTTCGGCCTCTCGCTCATCCTCGAGGAAGCGGTGCGGATCGTGTGGGGCGTCACCGCGCAGGCGGTCGATCCGCCGGCATGGCTCGCCGGCTCGGTGACCCTCGGTGCCACGGTCTACCCGACCTACCGCCTCTTCCTCATCGCCGTCGGCGCTGTCGTCGGCGGCGGCCTCTGGCTGTTCCTCAAGACCACGCGCGCCGGGCTCGTCATCCGCGCCGTGGCGCAGAACGGAGAAATGGCCGGCTGCCTCGGCACCGACGTCCGCCGCGTGCGCACCGCGGTCTTCGGTCTCGCCTGTGCCCTCGCGGGCCTCGGCGGCGTGGTGGCGGCGCCGCTGGTCACCGCCTATCTCGGCATGGGCATCGGCGTCATCGTCGAGGCCTTCGTCGTCGTCGTCATCGGCGGGCTCGGCTCGATCGGCGGCTCGATCGTCGGCAGCCTCATCGTGGGCGCGGCACAGACCTGGGGCGGGTTTTTCGTCTCCGAAGTGGCGATGGCCATCATGTACGGCGTCATGGCGGCGGTCCTCATCTTCCGGCCCTGGGGGCTCTTCGGCGACGAGGAATAGATGACGCGCTGGGCGCCGGCGGGCGCCGTCGCCGTGCTGGCCGTGCTGCCGTGGCTGCTCGCGCGGCATCAGCTCTCGATCCTCACCGAGCTCCTGATCTTCGGCGCCTTCGCGATGTCTCTCGACCTGCTCATGGGTTACGCGGGCATGGTGTCGTTCGGCCACGCCGCCTACTTCGGTCTCGGCGCGTACGGCAGCGCGCTCTGCCTGCTGCAGTTCCAGGCGCCGCTGCCGGTGGCGCTCGCGGCCGGCGCCCTTCTCGCGGCCGCCGTCGCCTGGCCCGTCGGCTATCTCTGCACGCGCTCGAGCGGGATCTACTTCGGCATGCTGACGCTCGCCTTCGCGCAGCTTCTCTACACGGTGGCCTTCAAGTGGCGCGACCTCACCGGCGGCTCCGACGGCCTCACGGGCGTGCCGAAGACGGCGTTGTGGCCGGGCGGCCCTGCCACCGCCGGCCCGCACGCGTACTACTTCCTGGTGCTGACCGTGTGCGTCGTCGCCTTCGTCGCCTGCCGCGGCGTGGTGCGCTCGCCGTTCGGACGGGCGCTCGAGGCCATCCGCGAGAACGAGCGGAAGTTCGCGACGCTCGGGCAGGATCCGCGGCGGCTGAAGGTCACGGTCTTCGTGGTGGCGGCGCTCGTGGCCGGCGTGGCGGGGGCGCTCGCCGCGCCCTTCCGCGGGTTCGCCTCGCCGGAGCTGATGTTCTGGCTCCTCTCGGGGCAGGCGCTGATGATGGTGATCGTCGGCGGCATGGGCACGCTGATCGGCCCCGTGCTGGGTGCCTTCATCTTCGTGCTGCTGCAGGAGATCGCCTCGAGCTACACCGAGCACTGGATGGTGCTGAACGGGGCCATCTTCGTGGTCATGGTCATCTTCTTCCCCGGCGGGCTCGTCGGCGCCCTGCGCGGCTGGTGGGGGCGGTGAGCGCGCCGACGCTGGAGACGCGGGCGCTGTCACGCTCGTTCGGCGCGCTGCAGGCCGTCGGCGAGGTCAGCCTGCGCGTGGAGCCCGGCGAGCTGCGGGCCGTCATCGGCCCGAACGGCGCAGGCAAGACGACCTTCTTTCATCTGGTATCGGGCGTGCTGCGGCCCACCGCGGGCGAGGTGCTCTTCCGCGGCGAGACCGTTTCCTCGCTGCCCGCGCACGCCCGCTGCCGGCGCGGCATGTCGCGCACGTTTCAGATCACGAGCCTCTTCCCGGAGCTCTCCGTGCTCGAGAACGTGCGCATGGCCATCCAGGCCAAGGAGGGCGGCAACAACCGCGTCCTCGGCGGCCGCGCGCTGCTTGCGCGCACGGAGGCGGCCGCGCGCGAGGCCCTGGGCTTCGTGAACCTCGGGGATCGCGCGGCCGCGCCGGCGAGCACGCTGCCCCACGGCGATCAGCGCCTGCTCGAGATCGCCATGGCCCTGGCCCAGAAGCCGGAGATGCTCCTGCTCGACGAGCCCACGCAGGGACTCGCCTCCGAGGAGACGGCGGCCACGGCGGCGCTCGTGCGGCGGATCTCGCGCGAGCGGCGCGTGACGATCCTGCTCGTCGAGCACGACATGGACGTCGTCTTCAACGTGGCTGACCGCATCAGCGTGCTCCACTTCGGCGCGCTGATCGCGGAAGGCAGCCCGGCCGAGATCCGCCGCAACGTGGAAGTGCAGAAGGCCTATCTCGGGGATGCCGACTGATGCTCCTCCAGCTGGAAGCCCTCGACACCTACTACGGCAAGAGCCACGTCCTGCGCGGCGTGTCGCTCGGCGTGCCGCGCGGCGCCGTCACCGTCCTCATCGGGCGCAATGGCGCCGGGAAGACGACGACGCTGCGCTCGGTGATGGGCCTCACGCCCCCGCGTCAGGGCCACGTCCGCTTCGACGGGCGCGACGTCACCGGGGAGCTGCCGTACCGCATGTTCCGCCTCGGCGTCGGCTACGTCCCCGAGGGCCGGCAGATCTTTCCCGAGCTGACGGTGGCCGAGAACCTGCGGCTGGCCACGCGCGCCACGGCCGCGACGGCGCGCTGGCCGCGCGAGCGCATCTTCGAGTACTTCCCCGCGCTGCGGGCGCGCTGGCACCACAAGGGCAAGAGCCTGTCGGGCGGCGAGCAGCAGATGCTCGCGGTGGCGCGCGCGCTGGCCGGCGAGCCCGAGCTGCTCCTGCTCGACGAGCCGTCGCAGGGGCTGGCGCCGCTGCTCGTGCGCGCGCTCGGCGAGCTGCTGGAGCGGCTGAGCGGAGACGGGCTGACGATCCTGCTCGTGGAGCAGAACGTGCGCCTGGCCCTCGCCGTGGCGGACCGCGTGGCCGTGCTCAGCAAGGGCGCCCTCGTCTTCACCGGCGCGCTCGAAGATTTCAACCGCGAGGCCGAGGACCTGCGCGGGCGCTACCTCGCTCCGTGACGCCGGCTCTCGAGGGGCCGCACGCAAGCCCCGGTCCCCTTGCATGGGGTGAACGCCTGAGATACCTTACAGACGAATCTGTGCGA
>Ga0335084_10000344_pt1 | contig 38340 bp, 36 predicted proteins | sample Lox_Sample_44_FD_206721 | JGI IMG/M metagenome (GOLD analysis project Ga0335084, IMG submission 206721) | Soil microbial communities from Loxahatchee National Wildlife Refuge, Florida, United States - Lox_Sample_4.4 | ecosystem: Environmental > Terrestrial > Soil > Wetlands | place: USA...
GCGGCGAACTCGGCGCGGCTCATGTCCATGATCTCCACGCCCATCGAGCGGTAGCGCTCGCGCACGGTCGCGTCCGAGAGCGCGCGGTGCAGGGCGCCGGTGAGCTTGTCGGCCACGGGGCCGGGAATGCCGGCCGGCGCGAAGATCCCGGTGAAGGTGCTCGCCTCGTACCCCGGCACGCCCGACTCGGCGAGCGTCGGCACGTTCGGCAGCAGCGGCGACCGCGCCTTCGAGCTGACCGCGAGCGCCTTGATTCGCCCGCTGCGGATGTGCTCGATCGAGGCGGTGAGCTGGTCCATCATGGTCTCGACCTGGCTACCCAGCAGGTCGGTGATCGCCGGGCCGCTGCCCTTGTAAGGGACGTGCACCAGCTTGAGGTTCGCCTGGCGCATCAGCAGCTCGATCGCGAGATGGTTCGATGAGCCGCTGCCGGCGGAGGCGATGGTCAGCCCTCCGGGCTTCGAATTGGCGAGTGCGACGAACTCCCGGTACGTCGACACCGGCGTCTTGGGCGCCGCGGTGAGCACGATGGGGACGGACTGGATCGGACCGATGGCGACCAGGTCCTTCACCGGATCGTAGGAGAGGTTCTTGAACACCGCGGGCCCGGCGGTGATGGTGCCGCTGGAGCCGAGGAGGAGCGTATAGCCGTCGGCGGGAGACTTGGCGACGGCGGTCGTCCCGATCCTGCCCGCCGCGCCGGCGCGATTGTCGACGATGACCTGCTGGCCGAGCGCCTCCGACAGCGCGGGCGCGACGGTGCGCGCCGTGATGTCGACGTTGCCGCTCGCCGGCCAGGGCACGACGATCTTCACCGGGTGGGCCGGAAAATCCTGCGCCGATGCCGCCGCAGCGACCAAAGCGGCGAGCGCGACGATCCAGAGCCTGTTCATGCTTCCTCCTCCGGCGGGAATCGTAGCACGGCCCGGTCCTCTATCCGGAACGCCGGTGGCTTTGCCGGAATTGGCGCGCTATCCTCGCGTTTACGCTTGAGCAAGGAGTCACGACATGCTCGAAACCGAACGGGTCAAAGTCTTCTGGCAGCCGGGATGCACCAGTTGCCTGCGGACCAAGGAGTTTCTCACCAAGAGCGGCGTGGACTACGAATCGATAAACGTGCACGGCAACGCCGCCGGCATGGCGGAGCTGCACAAGCTCGGGGCGCGCAGCGTTCCGGTCGTGTCGCGCGGCGGCAAGTTCGTCTTCGCCCAGAGTCTCGGGGACGTCATCGAGTTCCTCGACCTGAAGGTCCGGCTGCAGGAGCGCTTGAGTCCCGAGGAGCTGGTGAAGAAGCTCGAGATCGTGCTCCCCGCGGCGTGCCGCTACATCCGGCAGATCCCGCCCGAGTGGCTCGACAGGCCGTTCCGCAACCGCAACCGGCCGATCCGCGTGCTGTGCCACCACGTGTTCCGGATCGCGGAGGGGTTTCTCGAGTCGATGCAGGACGGCCGCGAGCTGACCTACGAACGCATCATGCAGGAGGCGCCGCAGCTGCGCACCGGCGAGGCCATCGCGAGCTTCGGCGAGAGCGTGCTGGCGCGCTTCCAGAGATGGTGGGCCGGCTTTCCCGACCGCGCCTGCACGCAGCTGATGGATACCTACTTCGGCAGGCAGCCGCTGCACCTGGTGCTCGAGCGGACCGTGTGGCATCCGACGCAGCACACGCGCCAGCTGATGCTGGTTCTGGAATCGCTCAAGATCGAGCCCGATCGCAGATTGACGGCGGCAGACCTCGCGGGGCTGCCGCTTCCGGAGAAAGCCTGGGACGACGAGAAGGAGGCGGCATGAAAGAAACGCAGCCGCGTCACGCGGCGCCGGCGGCGTCTTCGCCGTCTTCGAGCTCGGAGAATCGCACCGGCAATACCTCGCGCGTCGCGAGCCGGCCGTCGGCGGATTTCTCCAGCACCATCAGTTGCTGCCGGTCGGGGATCCCCGTCGGAATCACCATCCTGCCGCCGGACTTCAGTTGCGCGATCAGCGGCGGCGGGATCAGATCGGGCGCGGCGGTGACGATGATCTTGTCGAAGGGAGCGTGCGCGCCCCAGCCGTAATAGCCGTTGCCGACCCCGATCTCGATGTTGCGGTAGCCGAGGCGAGCCAGGCGCCGCCGGGTCTCGAGCACGAGCTCCTCGATGATGTCGATGCTGTAGACCTGCTTCACCAGCTCGGAGAGGATCGCCGCCTGGTAGCCGACGCCGGCGCCGACCTCGAGCACCGTGTCACCCGGCTGCGGTTCGAGCAGGTCGGTCATCAGCGCGACGATGAAAGGCTGGGACACGGTCTTGCCGTAGCCGACGGGCAGCGGCGAGTTGACGTACGAGTAGGCCTGGAGCTCGGCCGGGACGAATTCGTGCCGCGGAGTCCTGCCCATGACCTCGATGACGCGCGCATCGAAAGCGGACTTGCCGAGCCGCTGGGTGAGGAATACCGCGTCCGCCACCACCTCGGCGATCATCTGCTGGCGCATCAGCTGGTGCTGCCGGTTCTCCACGGCGGGGCTCCTTGGCGAGCGCCGGAATGCGCCGCCTGTCGATCTTGGACCCGCGCGCCCGGACTAGGTTGCCCGGGGCGTCAGTGCAAAGAGGGCTTCTTGAGGAGATCCTGCCGGTCGGCCGAGGGTACCCGAAGGCGGGACACCGAGCCTTCGCGCACCAGGGTCATGGGCACTTCGACACCGGCCGCGCCGACGCTCCACATCTTCCGGAACAGGTCGGCCAATCCGCCGACGCGCGCGCCGGCGACTTCGATGACGATATCGCCGACCTGCACGCCCGCCCGCTCCGCCGGGCCGCCCTCGGCGAGCCCCGAGACCACCACGTGTCCCTTCACTTCCGTCGCGTACAACCCGAGCCAGGGGCGCGCGGCCCGCCGGGTGCGACCGAGCTTCAGCAGCTCGTCGAGGATCGGCTCGAGCAGGTCGATCGGCACGATCATGTTGCCCTGCACGGTCCGTCCGGCCAGCTCCTCCTGGACCATCAGCGAGCCGATCCCGAGCAGGCGCCCTTCGCCGCTTATCAGCGCCGCGCCGCTCCAGTGAGGATGCGCCGGCGCGGTGAACAGCGCTTCATCCAGCACGTACTCCCAGTAGCCGGCGAATTCCCGCTTGGCGATGAGCTTGGCCCTGAGGGCGTGCCTGCGGCCGCCGTGGCCCGCCACGACGACGTCGTCGCCCACGCGGCACGAGGCGGCGTTGCCGCGCGCGAGCGCCGGAGCATCAAGCTTGCCCAGCGGCTGCACCAGTCCGAAGCCGCTCGGCTGGTCGTACGCGATGGGATACCCCGCGACCGCCTTGCCGGCGTTCGTATTCAGCCAGATGGTGGTCGCTTCGGTGATCAGATAGCCGATGGTGAGAACCAGGCCGTCGTCGCGGATGACGACACCGTTGCCGATGCGCTCGGTGCCGAGGATTCCGGCGGTGAAGGCGTCCTCGGGGACCTCGGCGCGCAGCAGGACCATCGAGTCGAGCGCCGCCTCGAGGTCGAAGCGGGCTTCCTCGACGTTGGGCTGCATCTCGGGCGGAAACGCCCAGTTGCTCAAGTCCGCCATTCGTTGTGCCGTCTCGGGGGACGCTTATTCTATGGCAGCGCGCGGACTCGTGTCAGCCCTGGCGGGGTTTCGGTACACTTGCCCTCCGGGAGAACCATGAACATACCGATCAGCATCGCGATGGCATCCAATCCGCGAACCTGGCCGATTTTCGACGGAAAGATCGAGCCGGACGGGATCACGCTGATTCCCAGCGCGGTGCATCCGTCGGAGCTCTTCTGGAGGCAGCTGCGCTTCGGCGATTTCGACGTCTCCGAGATGTCTTTTTCCTCGCTCCTGATGGCGAGGGCTCAGGGCGACGAGCGCTGGGTAGGCCTGCCCGTCTTCACGACCCGCAAATTCTTCCATGCCGAAATCCTGGTGAGGAAGGATGCCGGCATCGAGAAGCCGGCCGATCTGAAGGGAAAGCGCGTCGGCGTTCCCGAGTACCAGCAGACCGCGGCCTTGTGGACGCGCGGAGTGCTCGAGCACGAGTTCGGCGTCGCGCCCGGGGACATGGAGTTCTGGATGGAGCGCACGCCTTCTCACAGCCACCGCGCCGCCATCGGCTTCACGCCGCCGCCGGGGGTCACGATCAGGCAGATTCCCGCCGAAAAGAACATCGGCAGCATGATGCTCTCGGGAGAGCTCGAGGCGGTGATCCACTACATCGTGAATCCCAATCTCGTGGACCGGAGCACAGCCGACCTGTGGAACCACCCGGAGGTGAAGCCGCTGTTCCCCGATCCCCTGGCCGAGGGCGTTCGCTACTACCGCAAGACCGGCATCTTCCCGATCAACCACGGGATGGTGATCCGGAAGGAAATCGCCGACAAGCATCCGTGGATCGTGCTGAATCTCTACAAGGCGTTCGCGCGCGCGAACGAGATCGCCGACCGCGAGCGCGTCGAGCACGCGGATTACTACCGCGCCGCCGGCCTGCTCACGCGCGAGGCGGGGGACGCGTTGCGGGCGCCCCTGGTGCGCCACGGCATCGTGGCGAACCGGAAAGTGCTGGAGACGGCGGCGCGCTACTCGCACGAGCAGGGACTGACGCCGCGCCTGCTCGCGCTCGAGGAGGTATTCGCGCCGAGCTCGATGGAGCAATGAGAGCGGGTCACTCCGCCGCGGCGGTCTTGCCGAGCAGGGCTTCGCGGAATCGCTGCTTCAGATGGGCGCCGTCGCGTGGCGGCAGGACGAGCGGGACCGGATCGCTCGCGATCTTGATCTGGTACAGAAGCGGCCCCTTCCCCCGGTGGATTTCCGAACGCACGCCCGCAATCCGGGCGTTGGCATGGACGACTTCCGCCTTCGCGAACCCGCAACCCCGAGCGACCGCCGCGAGGTCGGTTCCGTACGCCGTGTGCGTCTTCTGCATTCCGGTCTCGCCGTAGCGCTCGTTGTCGAGCACGACGATGGCGAGATTCCGCGGGCGCTGTGCCGCGATGGTGGCGAGGCTCCCCAGTCCCATCAGCATTTCCCCGTCGCCGGTGACGACGAGCACGCGCCGCCGCGGCTGCGCGAGCGCGAGCCCCAGTCCGATCGTGCTCGCCGACCCCATCGCACCCCACAGCGGAAACGTGAGCGGGTGATCTCCCGCCGCGGTGCAATCCCAGGCGCTCGAGCCCAGGCCCGCCACGACGAGGAGGTCTCCGCGCCGATCGAGGAGCGTACGCACCACCTTGCGCCGATCGAGCTTCGCCCCGCTCACGGCTTTTCTCCGAACGATTTCGTGCCGATCAGCCGTTGGCCGATCAGCACGGCGACCGCAGCGTATCCCTCGAAGGCGAGCCCGGCGGCGGCGGTCACGGTGCCGGGCGCATCCTCCGCGCGCTCCAGGCGCAGGGTGCGCACGCCGCCGAGGCGCAGCGCATCCGGCGTGGCCTGCCCCATCGGAATCTGCCAGGGGTTGAACTCCCCCCACTCGCCGCGCATGGTCACGATCATGAGCAGCGGGAAACCGCAGTTCGCGCAGAGAGAGAGCGCGTTGATGCAATTGCCGACGCCGCTCGACTGCATGAGGAGCGCGGTGCGCGCTCCGCCGAGCCAGGCGCCCGCGGCCAGGCCGATCCCTTCCTCCTCGGTGGTGAGCGGCACCGCCGTCATGGCTCTGTCCGCCTGGCAAAGCTCGATCAGGCGCTTGTGCCCTGCGTCCGGGACGTAGGAAACCTGACTCACGCGGTGCGACTTGAGCGCGCGGTAGATCGCGCCGGACCAGTCCGCCGGCGGGTTCCTGGATGGCTTGCGTTGCACCTTGCGTCCTCCCGATAGTCCGAGCTTCGGTATCATTGCACGTTTCGCCCTGGTCACGGCAATCCGAAAGGAGAAACTCCCCATGAAACTCTATTACCACCCTGTCTCGACGACCAGCCGCCCGGTCTGGCTTTTCATCGCCGAGAACGGCATCGAATGCGAGCTGCAGGTCGTCGATCTCATGAAAGGCGAGCACTATCAGCCCGCGTACGTCGCGAAAAACCCCAACCGCCTGGTGCCGATGATCGAGGACGGCGATTTCCGCCTGACCGAAAGCTCGGCGATCCTCAAGTACCTCGCCGAGAAAATCGGCTCGCCGACGTATCCCAAGGAGCTCAAGGCGCGCGCGAAAGTCAACGAGATGATGGACTGGATCAACACGCAGGTCTGCCGCGAATTCGCGTACGGCCTGGTCTATCCCCAGATCTTTCCCACTCACAAGCGGCGCAGCGACGAAGCGCACGCGGGAACGATCGCCTGGGGCAAGGAAAAGGCGCAGGGGTGGCTGAAGGTTCTCGACGAGAGCCTGCTCGGCCCGAAGAAGAAATATCTGTGCGGAGAACAGATCACCATCGCCGATTATTTCGGCGGACCCTTTGTCGCGCTAGGCGAGATCGTGCGCGCGAACTACGCGGCGTATCCGAACGTCAGCCGCTGGCTGGACCGCATGAAGGCCCTGAAGAACTGGGCAAAGGTGCACGAGGTCTTCTACGGATTCGCCGCATCGATGAAGGACAAGGCGTTCGAGGCGGTATGACCCGCGCGGCGCGTCACCAGCGCTGGCGATGTCGGTACCAGGGCTGAGTCTTGACTTTCTTCTCGAGTCTTGCTTCGGGGGCCGCCTTTTGATCCGCCGGCGCGTCGGCGGAAGCCGCGGCGGCGGGCTGGTCTTTCACGCTCTCCTTCGCGGGCGCGGCCTTTTCCGCTACGGAGGCTGCGGGTTTCTTCCGCGCAGGCGCAACGGGCTTTGCAGCGGGCCCGGAGGGTTTCCCGGAGTCCCGATGCAGCATGTTCTTCAAGCCGCTGATGATCGACTTCGAGCGCTTCTCGGCCATGAGGGATCTGGAAAGGGATTGTGCCGCCCCATTCTATTACAACAACGCCTGCGAATGCGGCGCTGAAGGCGGATGGCAACCTACGCGATCGGCGATGTCCAGGGTTGTTACGACGAGCTGCAGGCGCTGCTCGAGGCTTTCGGGTTCGACCGCGCGAGCGACCGCCTGTGGTTCGTGGGCGACCTGGTCAATCGCGGCCGGGACTCGCTCGCGACCCTGCGCTTCGTGCGCGATCTCGGCGATCGCGCCGTGGTCGTGCTCGGCAACCACGATCTGCACCTGCTGGCGCTCGCCCAGGGTCACGTCGCGAGCCGCGGGGACGACACGCTCGCGGAAGTGCTCGCCGCGCCCGATCGGGGCGAACTCCTCGACTGGCTGCGGAGCCGGCCGATTATCCACGTCGCGGGGAACACCACCCTCGTCCATGCGGGCCTGCTGCCGCAGTGGGATATCGCCACCGCGCAATCGCTCGCGCAGGAAGTCGAAGCCGAGCTCCGCGGCCCGCGACACTCGCAATTTCTCGAGACGCTCTACGGCTCGCGGCCCGACAGGTGGAGCGACGATCTGCGCGGAGCCGACAGGCTTCGGGTGATCGTGAATGCGATGACGCGCCTGCGCTTCTGCACGCCGGAAGGCGTGATGGAGTTCGAGACCAAGGGCGAGACCACGCGTGCGCCCGACGGCTACCTGCCCTGGTTCGACGTCCCGGACAGGAGGAGCGCCGGAAGCACGATCATCTGCGGGCATTGGTCCGCGCTGGGATTGCGGCTCGCGCCCGATCTGCTTGCGCTCGACTCGGGCTGCGTCTGGGGAGGGCAGCTGAGCGCTATCCGGCTGGAGGACCGGCGTCTCTATCAGGTCTCCTGCGGCGCGCATGCGAATGCGCCGGCACCGGCACGTCCAGGGCGGCGGCGATAGCCGCTTCGGTCTTCTCCGCCAGAGAGCGCCGCGTCTGGTGGCTCACGGAGACAGGGGCGAGCAGGTTGAGCTCGGCGACGATATGGCGCGTCGACACGATGGTCCACACCGTTTCCAGGAACGAAGTGTCCCCGACATAGCCCGCGGCATCGGTGTGTCTTCCCGCGGAGTCCAGATAGCGCAGGGCGACGGGTTGCAGCGTCGCCTGCGCATCCAGGGCCGGCTGGAACAAGGCGGCGTGAAAAGGCTCGAGGCTACGGCCGAACGTCGTCGTACCCTCTGGGAAAATGGCTATCAGCACGCCGCGCTCGAGTTCGGCGACGATCGCCCTGCTCGCCTGCCGGGCTGCGTGAGGCTTGCCGCGCGCGATGTACAGCGTTCCGACCAGCGTGCACAGCCAGCCGACGACCGGCCAATTGCGGATTTCCGATTTCGCGATGAATGTCGCCGGGGATCTCGCATTGATCACGAAGATGTCCAGCCAGGAGATGTGGTTGAGCACCAGCATGCAGCGGTCGGAGAGCTTTTCCGGCGCATTTCTTTCCCGCACCGACACGGAGAGGATCGAGAGAAGCTTTCTCGACCAGCGGCGCTTTTGCGCGTCACGCGCGGTTGTCGGGATCCAGGGGAACACCGCCGCTGCGACAACGAGGCCGCGCAGCAGGTGCAGCGAGGCCCTTGCCAGTCGCAGCAGACGCAGAAGAACCGGAGTTCGCCCGGCCGCCATCGGCCTAGGAGTTCTCGCTTGAGGCGGCCTGCGCTTCGCTCAAAGGTCCGACCCGAAATTGCTGCGGAACAGGCGCCTGATTTCGTCCCGGCTGGCGGAATGGTTCTGCGCGCCGCGTGAAGCGACCTTGATCGCGCCCATCAAGGACGCAAGCCTTCCGGTCTTCAGCCAGTCGAAGCCCGAAGCGATGCCGTAGAGCAGGCCGGCACGGTAGGCATCGCCGCATCCGGTGGGATCCACCACCGCTTCCGCCTTGGCACAGGGGATGTCGAAGCGTTGCCCGTTTGCGTGGATGACCGATCCCTGGGCGCCGCGCGTGAGGATGAGCGCCTTCAGCTTCGATGCGAGCTCCTCGAGCTTGCGCCCGGTACGCTCTTCGAGGAGCCGTCCTTCGTAGTCGTTCACCGCCACGTAGGCGGCCTGCGCCACGAACGCGAGCAGCTCTTCGCCGGAAAACATCGGCAAGCCCTGGCCGGGATCGAACATGAAAGGAACACCGAGGCCGGCGAGCTCCCGCGCGTGCTGCTGCATGCCCTCCTTGCCGTCGGGCGCAACGATCGCGAGGCCCGCTCCCAGCTCCCGCGTGATCCTGTTCTCGTGCGAATGATTCATCGCCCCGGGATGGAAAGCCGTTATCTGGTTGTCGTCGAGATCGGTGGTGATGAACGCCTGCGCGGTGAGTGTCCGGGGCACCTGGCGCACGCAGGCCAGGTTGATGTTCAACCGCTTGAGGCGCTCGACATACAGCGGTGAATCCTCTCCCACGGTACCCATGACTAGCGGGTCCGCGCCCAGGAGCTTCAGGTTGTAGGCGATATTGCCCGCGCAGCCGCCGAATTCGCGTCTCAGCTCGGGAACGAGGAACGCCACGTTCAGTATGTGGATCTGCTCCGGCAGGATGTGCTCCTTGAAGCGCCCCGGAAACACCATGATGTTGTCGTAGGCTATCGAGCCGCAGATCAGGATTTGCATGAGTTCAGCGTTGGTTCGAGAAAGAAGGTGGGTCTAGGCGTAAAACAGGTACAGGCGGTAACCGGTCGGCTTGAGCGCGGCGGCTTCGATGTAGACCCTGATCTGAAGCTCGCTTCCCGCGGCAAAGCCCGCATCCGGCCGCGCGGGCTGCCCGACATAGTCCCTGGGCAGCAGCACGCGCCGTGCGACCGTCTGGCCCTCCGCGCTGGTCAGGCTCAATTCCAGGGCCGGAAACGCCTGAAGGAAGGCGGCGCGATTCCTGAGCGTCGCAGTCAGCACCATCACGTTGGGCTGGGTTCCGTCCGCCTGCAAGTCAGAGGACTCGATGCTCAGCAGCTCCGCGCGGCGCGGGAGCGGCACGCTGCAACCGAGCTCGACACAGGCGCGCTCGAGCAGCGGCTTTGCTTCGGGAACCAGCACGGCAATCTCACCTCGGTAGCGAAAGCCGGCCTGGACGAGGAGGGCGAGCAGCAGCAGCAGGCTCCCGACCCACCACAGACGGCTCGTTGGCCGCGGTGCCGGCGGGCCGAAATCGAAGGACGAGTCCTTTTCGGTCCCGAGCAGGACCGCCATGCTGCCGGAGGTCGGGGGCGAGGGCTGGTCGCGCGGACGGGTCACCGGGTCGGAGCTGAGCGTGGCGACCGCATCGAAGAGGGTATCGCAGCGCCCACAGCGCACCTGGCCAGCCCGCGCGCCGAGCTGCTGCTCGGTCACCCGGAACGCCGTGCCGCAGGTCGGGCAGCGGGTCATCATGCTAGTGTCTGGTCCCCGAAAGGCACACCCAACCCTCCTCTTCCTCCGGCGCCGCGAAGCTGACCCAGGGTGCGTAGCATCGGCGCACCTCTTCAGCCTGTTCCACCAGGATTCCCGAGAGCGCGATTTGGCCGCGGCCGCGGCAGCGCTGCGCGAGTACCGGGGCGAGCACCTTGAGCGGATTGGCGAGGATGTTTGCGACCACGAGGTCAGCCTTGAACGTGAGGGATGAGCCGCTTTCCAGGAATTCGCCTGCAATGCCGTTGCGTTGCGCGTTCGCCCGGGCTACAGCAACGGCGTTCGAGTCGATATCGATGCCCACCGCCCTGCCCGCCCCGAGCTTGAGCGCCGCGATGGCCAATATACCTGAGCCGCAGCCGTAGTCGAGGACCGTTTCCCCGCCCGCAATCCGGCTCTCCAGCCAGCGCAGGCACAGGCGCGTGGTCGCGTGGCTCCCGGTCCCAAACGCCAGCCCGGGATCGAGTATCAGATTTACCGCGTCGGCCTCGGGCGGCGTGGACCAGCTCGGCACGATCCAGAGCCGGCGCGATACGCGGATCGGACCGAACGCGTCCCTGGACTTGGCGACCCAATCTTCGTCGGGAACGCTGCTCAGGACGTGCTTTCCTGCCGCGACACCGGACGCCTCGCAGGCCTGGCGCAACAGCTGCTCGGGGACCTGCCCGCTCGCGCACAGCGCGGTGAGGCGTACCCGCGCCCATGAGGCGGGCTCGCCGGTTTCGGCAAGATCCGGCGCCGGGGCCGGAAGCACTTCCTCGCAGGACACCGACAGCGCGCCCGCTTCGAGCAGTGCGTCGGAGAGGCGGTCGGCTTCCCATCCGGGCAGTTCAAGGACGAGCGCGGTAAGCGTCACCCGCGGGTCCCCTCATCTCGCGGTGTCGCGCTTCTTGTGCTGGGCGAGCTTCTGCTCGAGGTAGTGGATATTGACTCCCCCTCTTATGACGCGGCTGTCGAGCAGCAGCTCTTGGTGAAGAGGGATGTTGGTCTGGATCCCTTCGACGACCATTTCCGAAAGCGCGATGCGCATGCGCCGAATCGCCTGATCGCGGTTCGCCCCATACGCGATGAGCTTGCAGATCAGAGAATCGTAGTTGGGCGGTACGGAATACCCTTGGTAGATGTGCGAATCGACCCGGATGCCCGGGCCTCCAGGGGCGTGGTAGGAAGTGATCCGCCCCGGCGAGGGCGTAAAGCGGAACGGGTCCTCCGCGTTGATGCGGCACTCGATTGCGTGGCCGCGGATCTCGATGTCCTTCTGCCGCACGGACAGCCGCTCCCCGGCCGCCACGCGGATCTGCTCCTGGACGATATCGACCCCGGTGACCATCTCGGTCACCGGATGTTCGACCTGGATGCGCGTATTCATCTCGATGAAGTAGAACTCCCCGTCTTCGTAGAGATACTCGAACGTGCCGGCGCCGCGGTACGCGATCTTGCGGCACGCCTCCACGCAGCGTTCGCCGAGGCGCACCCGCATTTTCGGCGTTATGTCCGGCGCGGGCGCCTCTTCCATGACCTTCTGGTGCCGCCGCTGCATCGAGCAATCCCGCTCGCCGAGATAGATCACGTTGCGATGGGTGTCCGCCAGCACCTGCACCTCGATGTGCCGGGGATTCTCCAGGTACTTCTCCAGGTAGACGGTCGAGTTGCCGAACGCCGCACCGGCTTCCGCGCGGGTGACGCTGATCGCGCTCTTGAGCGCGGCCTCGGTGTGGACGACGCGCATTCCGCGCCCGCCGCCTCCGCCTGCCGATTTCACGATGACCGGATAGCCGATTTTTCGCGCGATCTTGAGCGCCTCCTCCGGCGCTTCCGGAAGCGCGCCGCCGGAGCCCGGTACGCAGGGCACTCCTGCCTTCTCCATGGCGTGTTTCGCGTTCACCTTGTCGCCCATGAGGCGGATGGTATCCGCGGTCGGGCCGATGAACACGAAACCGCTCTTGTCCACGCGCTCGGCGAAGTCCGCGTTCTCGGCGAGAAACCCGTAGCCGGGGTGAATCGCCTCGGAGTCCGTGACCTCGGCGGCGCTGATAATGGCCGGAATATTGAGATAGCTGGCGGCCGATGGCGGCGGACCGATGCATACCGATTCATCGGCGAGCTTGACGTATTTCGCCTCGGCGTCGGCCTCGGAGTGGACGACGACGGTCTTGATGCCCATGTCCCGGCACGCGCGCTGGATCCGCAGCGCGATTTCTCCCCGGTTGGCGATCAGAATCTTCTCGAACATGCGCCGACGCCTTGACCGCTAGCCGATCATCATCAGGGGTTCGCCGTATTCGACCGGCTGACCGTTTTCGACCATGATGGCCTTGATGACGCCGTCCTTGTCGGCTTCGATCTCGTTCATCAGCTTCATCGCCTCGATGACGCATACGGTCTGGCCGACTTTCACAGTGTCCCCGACTTCGACGAACGCCTTCGCTCCCGGTGCGCCGGCACGGTAGAAGGTGCCGACCATGGGCGACTTCACGATATGCCCCTCGAGGGACGTGGGCGCCTCGGCAACGGCCGTCGGCGGGGCCGCCGGTAGCGCAGCGGTGGCAGCTTGGGCGGGAGGCACTCCCACATGAACAGCCGAGGGCGAAAGCACCACCATCTCCTTCCCCGCGGACCCGCCCTTGACGATCTTGACCTTCTCCTCGCCTTCCGTGACCTCCAGTTCGGCGATCCCCGAATCCTCGACGAGGTCGATCAGCTTCTTCAGCTTACGCAGGTCCATGCTGGCCTCCTTCGGGTCCGGCTGCTCGCCCGAGATTCAGGTTGAACGTGATGGGAGCCTAAGCTCGATTGCATTGCGAACTGCAACACGAGGTCGCCGGTTAGCGCCGTCCAGGTTTCCCCCGGCTGTAGGTCGTGGTCTCACGAATCCGGAGGTCCATGCGCCTCCCCTGCGCCGGATTCTGGACATGCCGCGAGTTTGCCGTAGATGTCAGAACTTGTCCAGGATTGGTCGCATTTTCAGGGGCCTATCCGCCGTTCCAGTCCGGCCCAGCGCGCCAGCCCATTGGTCTGGATGAAGCGCCGAGCTCGCTACGTGGAAGTGAACGTATGTTAGAGACCAATCGCGGATGTTAGGCGCACAAAGGTGATCATTGATGACTTCTAGCGACACTATCAACTGGGATTCTGGGCCTTTCCGGACCGCTTTGAGGTCAGGCTGAGACAGACAGCAGCTGGGTGACCGCCTGGATGCCTGCGCGCTCGATCGGACGACCTGCCGGGGTCGCTTTCAGAATGCCTCGCTCTTCCTTCAAGGTGTAGATCGCGAGGTTGACCGGAACGCCTTGCCAATCGACCTTCAGCACCGACACGGCCCGGGCCTGACCGCCGGCGAAGCGGCGCTCGTCCGAGATGTCGTAGGCGATATTGCGGCTGAGAAGAAAGTGCTCGACGGCTTTCCCGTCGTCGGTAAACAGCTGCAAGTCGATGTCGCTGTAGCGCCCGGCTGTTCCGCTCAGCACGGGGCCGGCGAGATAGGGACGGAAGCGCTCCAGCAGGTGCATGGCCTCGAGCGCGCGCCGTCGCAGGTACCGTATTCGCTCGCGCTGCTCCTCGCCCTGGTAGAGCGCCTGATACGCGCGCAGCTCGGCCTCGATCTCGTCGTTCCCGGGCAGGGACTGGGTGTCCTCGGCGCCCAACTGGCGCGCGGCTTTGCGCTTGGCCAGCGCAAAATCCTCGACACCGTCCTCGGCCATCAGCCTGGCGGCCGCAGCGGCGATGCGCACGCGCATCTGTTGCTGCTTGGACTTGCTGTCTTTCGGCATGAGAACAAGCGGGCCGGACTCGGGCCATGATACCGCAGGCGGAAAACGCCGCGAAGTAGGCTAGAATTCAACTCTTTCATGGCGCGCTTTCTCGTCTCCGCGCGCCTTGCGCAGCCCGTGCACATCCACATTCTCGGCATTTGCGGCACTTTCATGGGCGGCGTCGCCGCGATCGCAAAGGCTGCGGGGCACCGCGTTACCGGGTGCGATCTCAACGTCTATCCGCCCATGAGCACGCAGCTCGAGTCCCAGGGTATCGAGCTGGTCGCAGGGTACGGGGCCGATCAGATCTCGCTGAAGCCCGAGATGTGGGTCGTGGGGAACGTCGTCAGCCGCGGGAACCCGCTCATGGAAGCGATATTGGATCGGGGTGACCGATATGTGTCCGGCCCGCAGTGGCTCGCCGAAAATACGCTGCCGGGCAGGGAGGTGCTCGCCGTCTCGGGGACGCACGGCAAGACCACGACTTCCTCGATGCTCGCCTGGATCCTCGAGGACGTCGGGCTCGCGCCCGGTTTTCTCATCGGCGGCGTGCCGGTGAATTTCGGCGCATCCGCGCGGCTGGGAGCGGGACGTCATTTCGTGATTGAGGCAGACGAGTACGATACGGCCTTCTTCGACAAGCGTTCCAAGATGGTCCACTACCGCCCCAGGGTTGCCATCCTGAACAATATCGAGTTCGATCATGCCGACATCTTCGCCGACCTTACGTCGATCGAAACCCAATTCCATCATTTTGTCAGGACGATACCCCGTGCGGGCAAACTGGTGGTCAACGGCGCCGACCCGGCGATCGAACGGGTGCTGTCGCGTGGGTGCTGGACGCCGATCGAGAAGTTCGGCGTGCGCGACGGCTGGAGGGCGGTACCGGTCGAGGCACGACGCTGTCAGGTGTTTCGCGGAGATGAGCGCATGGGGGACCTCAGCCTCGGGCTTCAAGGCGAGCACAATCGCCAGAATGCGACCGCGGCCGTCGCAGCGGCGCTCGCAGCCGGGGTCGACGCGAGTGCGGCCATCGGCGCGCTCGAGCGTTTCGAGGGCGTCCGGCGTCGAATGGAACTGCGCGGGACCGCAGGCGGTGTGGCGGTCTGGGATGACTTCGCCCACCACCCCACGGCCATCGCCACCACGATTTCGGGCCTGAGGGACCAAGTGGGACGCTCGCGGATTCTGGCCGTGCTCGAGCCGCGATCCAACACCATGAAGGCGGGGGTGATGAAGGACCGTCTGGCACCGAGCCTCGAGGGCGCCGACCGCGTCTTCTGCTATGACGCGAACCTGGGCTGGGACGCGGATGCCGCGCTCGCTCCGCTTGGAGCGCGCGCACGCGTGGAGAGCGACCTGCACAAGCTCGTCGAAGCCATCGCCGAAGCCGCGCGGCCCGGCGATCACGTCCTGGTCATGTCCAACGGCGGATTCGGCGGCATTCACCAACTGCTGCTCGCGTCCCTCGCGTCGCACGGCGCTTTCGCGGCCCGGACGTGATCCTGTACCTTCACGGCTTCAACAGCTCTCCCCAATCGGCGAAAGCGCAGTACCTCAAGGGTTTTCTGGAGGAGCGGGGCAGGGGCAGCGAATTCGTCTGCCCGCGCTTGCCTCACCGGCCGAATCTGGCAGTGGCCGCGGTGGAGGCCGAGATGGCGAAGGTGCCGCGCGAACGCATCACCCTGGTCGGGAGCTCGCTCGGGGGATTCTATGCAACCTGGATCGCGGAGAAACATGCTCTGCGCGCCGTGCTCATCAATCCGGCGGTCGACCCGCACGCAGACCTGAGAGCCTACCTTGGGATACAGCGGCCCGTTCACGGCGGGGAAAGCTACGAACTCACGGAGCAGCACTTGCGCGAGTGGCAGGCGCTGTTCGTCGCCCAAGTGCATCCGGAGCGCTATCTGCTTCTGGTCGAAACCGGAGATGAAGTGCTGGACTACCGGATTGCGGTCAGGAAATATCGGGGGGCCGAGCAGATCGTCGTCCAGGGCGGGGACCACAGTCTCGCGACCTTTCCCGAGCACGTCCCCCTGATTCTGAAATTCGCCGGGATAGCGTGACTATTTCAGCACCTTCCAGGCGGCGCTTCCGTCCTTGAGCGCGTACCGCGCAACGGCCCTTTCGTCGAAGCCGAATCCTAGACCAGGAGTCGTCGGCAGGATCAGCATGCCCTTCTCCGCCTTGAGCTGCTTGTCGACCAGACGGCGGAAATTGAGCACCTGATCGTCGGGGAAGAATTCCACGTAGCGCGCGTTGGGCGTCGCCGCAACGAGATGCGCGTGAAGGTCGTGAAACCAGTGGGGGCAAAGGGTGACGCCGTAGCTCGCGGCGGTCGCGGCTACCTTCCTCCATTCGGAGATGCCGCCGCACACCAGCGCGTCGGTCTGCAGGATTTGTGCCGCGCCCTTGTCCAAGATCTCCTTGAAATGCCACCGCCCGGTTCCGATCTCCCCCGTGGCGACCGTGACGCGCGTGAGCTTGGCCAGCCGCGCGTGATTGTCGATGTCGTCGGGGAAGAACGGCTCCTCGATCCAGTAGGGATCGTAGAGCTCGAAGCGTTCCATGTAACGCATCGCGGTGGGCAGATCGCGCCAGGCATTGTTCGCATCCAGCATCAGCTCTACTTCCGGGCCGATCGCCTCTCGCGCCGCCCTCACACGCGCTTCCTCTTCCTTTGGAGACAAGCGGCCGACTTTCATTTTCACCGCGCGAAACCCGGCCCTCACATAGGCCGCCATTTCGTCCCCGAGCTTCCTCGGCGTCTTGCCCTCGAGGTAGTAGCCGCCGCTCGCATAGGCCGGCACCGCGCGCTCGACCGCCGCACCGAGGTATTTGTAAAGGGGAAGCTTGGCTGCGCGCGAATTGACGTCCCAAAGCGCGCAATCGAGTATCGAGATCGCGCGCATGACACTGCCGGCGCGTCCGTGCAGGACGGTTTCCTCGAACATGCGCTGCCAGAGTCCTTCGACCAGCAGGCTGTCGCGGCCAAGCAGAAGCGGCGCCAGGAGGCGTTCCACCGCTTGTGCCACCAGCGTTCCTCCCGATGATCCCGCGTAGCAAAACCCTATCCCCTCGACCCCCCCGGCGCGCACCTTGACCAGTCCGTAGTCACGGGCCGATACCGAGCGAGTCGCGAAGCTGGTGACGGTATCCAGAGGGACGCGTGCCGTTGCCACGGCGATCGACTCGATGGTGGACATTGTCGGATACTCTTGTGGGCGGGAACGGGGCGCTGCTGCGATATAATTATCGCATCATCGGGCCGGCGCGACGCGGCCTTTCATCTGGTTCCCTCCGTGAACATTCTCTACGAAGACAGCGGCACGTTCAAAGTCGCCACGGTCCTCGCGGAAAGCGAGCATTCCGTTCAGGTCGAGGCGCCGCACGGGAAGCGGACCAAGATCAAATCGAAGGACGTGCTGCTGCGGTTTACGGAGCCGGCCGCCGGCGAGCTACTCCTCCAGGCGGAGGCGATGGCCGGCGGCCTCGATACGGATTTCCTGTGGGAGTGCTGCGGCACGGAGGAATTCGCGTTCGCCGACCTCGCGCGCGAATACTGCGGCCGCCTGCCCTCGGCGGTGGAAGCGGCGGGGATCTTGGTAAAGCTGCACTCGGTGCCCGTGTACTTCTATCGCAGGGGCAGGGGGCGCTACCGCGCCGCGCCCGCGGAGACCTTGCGCTCGGCGCTCGCCGGCATCGAGAAGAAAAGGCAGCAGCAGGCGCAGGTAGCCGCCTGGGCCGAGCAGCTGGAGCGCGGCGTGTTCCCCGAGGAGCTCCGACCTCTGCGGAATCAGTTGTTGTACAGGCCCGACGGCAACCGTCCGGAAACCAAGGCGATCGAGCAAGCCGTTGCGAGCACCGGCCTCTCGCCGGCAAAGTTGCTGGAGCGCTGCGGCGCACTGCCCTCCAGCCACGACTACCACCTCGAACGGTTCCTCTACGAGTATTTTCCGAGGGGAACGGTATTCCGATCGCAGTTCAACATCGATGAGCCGCTGGAGCTGCCTGTAGCGGCCGTCGGCGCGTTCAGCCTCGACGACGCGACAACCACAGAGATCGACGACGCCTTCTCGCTGACCCCTCTTTCAGGCGGTCGCTTTCGCGTCGGCATACACATTGCGGCGCCTGCCCTCGGTTTCGCTCCCGGCTCGCCGATCGACGCTGTCGCGCGCGAGCGGCTCTCGACCGTCTACATGCCGGGCCGCAAGATCACCATGCTGCCCCCCGAGGCCATCGAGCGCTTTTCCCTAAACGAAGGGACCGAGCGTGTGGCGTGCTCGCTGTATCTGGACGTGCGTGCCGACAATCTGGAGATCGAAAGCCGAGAGACGCGTCTGGAGCGCGTGCCGGTTGCCAGGAACCTGCGCCATCACGAGGTCGAACCGCTCGACGCGGCCCTTGTGGAGGGGACCACGCGACAGGACATCGCCTATTCCAGCGAGCTGAGCACGCTCTGGAAGTTCGCGCTCGGCCTGGAGCAGGCGCGCGGGAAGCCCGCCAAGGCGACCGAACGCCCCGACTACAGCTTCAAGATCGAGGGAAGCGGCGACAGCGCGCGTGTCGCGATCACCGAGCGTCGTCGCGGCACGCCGCTCGATAAGCTGGTTGCCGAACTGATGATCACCGTAAACAACACCTGGGGAAAACTGCTGGACGAGCGCGATGTCGCGGCGGTCTACCGGGTGCAATCAACCGGAAAAGTCCGGATGACCACCTCGGCCATGGCGCATCAGGGACTCGGAATCACGCACTATGCCTGGACGAGTTCGCCGCTGCGCCGATACGTGGACTTGGTGAATCAATGGCAGCTGATCGCACTGCTGCGTGGCGAGGCGCCGCCGTTCTCCCGGACGTCTGACTTGATGCTGGCGGCCATACACGATTTCGAAGCGACCTACGCGGCCTACGACGAGTTTCAGCGGCGAATGGAGCACTACTGGTGCCTGAGGTGGCTCCTGCAGGAACGAGTGGAGATTGCGGGGGCCGAGGTGCTGCGCGAGAATCTTGTGAAGTTCGACGGCCTGCCGCTGTACACGAAGGTGCCGTCCCTGCCGGAGTTCGATCCGGGCACCAGCGTCGAGGTTGCGGTGACCGACATCGACCTCGTCGAGGCTGAAATCAAGTGCGTGTTTCACCGTCGTCGGGGAGGGCCCGAGGCCCGTCGTGAACAAACATGAGACAAAGCTCTAAAAATATCCTAGACTCTTATGATTCTGAACGTTTTTAGGGGTGTATGAAACTGGGTGTTACCGCCCTCCCCTGGGGATCGTGGCCGGAGCCTCTCGCCCGGCTGGATCCCGATTCCAGAGCGCTCGCAGCGGCGCTCTCGATCTCGATCGTCTTTCACGCGATCGTCCTGTCGATCCATTTCAAGCTTCCTGATGCGCTTCGGAGCATCACACCCTCGCAGCTCGACGTCGTCCTGGTGAACTCGAAGACCCGCGCGAGGCCAGCCCAGCCTGATGCCCTCGCGCAGTCGAACCTCGACGGCGGCGGGGACACCGATCTCGAGCGCAGGGCGAAATCACCTCTCCCGGTGCTGCAACCGTCCGAGCGCGGGGCGGACCTGAAACAAGAGATGCGCCGGGTGCAGGAAATGGAAGCGCGACAGCGGCAGCTGCTCTCGCAGCTGCAGTCGCGGAAGGAAATCGCCTCGGCCGATCCCGCGCCGCACGCGGAGGCGAAATCCCAAGTCTCCGGCGCGGATCTCGCAGAAAGCGCCTTGATCATCGCGCGGATGGAGGCGCAGATCGCGCGCCAGATCGACGAATACAACAAGCGTCCCCGCAAGACTTTCGTGGGTGCGCGGGCCGCCGAGGTTCGCTACGCGCTTTACGTGGAAGACTGGCGCCAGAAGATCGAGCGTATCGGCAACCTGAACTATCCCGAGAGCGCGCGCGGCAAGATCTACGGCAGCCTGAGGCTCACAGTGTCGATCAACTCCGATGGCACGCTCGCGGCAATGGATCTCGAGCGATCCTCCGGGTACAAAATCCTCGACGCCGCCGCGCAGCAGATCGTGCGCCTGGCAGCGCCTTATGCCAAGTTCCCTCCCGACATCCGCAAGGAAACCGACATTCTGGTCATCACGCGCACCTGGCACTTTGCGCGGGGTGACAAGGTTTTCAGCGACTGAGGGAGGCGCGGTCGCGTCGGAGTGCCGGCTGGACGCCGGCTGCGCCGCGGACGCCGGAGCCGCCCCACTCCCCGCAAAATGAGATTCCTCGTCTCGCTCTGGAAGATGTTCTGCTACGTCGCCGGAACCGCGGTGGCGGGTGTGGCCATCTACGAATTCTGGTTTCTCGCGCAGATCCTTTACTGGGTCGACCGCAATCCGGCGACGACGAGCGTGATGGAAGCGCGTCTGGACGCGCTGCGGCAAAAAGACCCGAGAGCCGCTGTTGAGCAGAAGTGGGTGCCCTATCAGCGGATATCGAACGAGTTGAAGCGGGCAATCATCGTCGCCGAGGATGCCAAGTTCGTCGACCACGACGGTTTCGATTGGGAAGGCATCCAGCGCGCACTGGAGAAGAACCAGCGCCGCGGGAAGATCGTCGCAGGCGGCTCGACCATCACGCAGCAGCTGGCGAAGAACCTGTTCCTTTCGGGCGAGCGCAGCTTGATTCGCAAGGGCCAGGAAGCGATTCTCGCCTCGATGCTGGAGGCAACCATGAGCAAGCGCCGCATCTTCGAGATCTATCTCAATGTCGTGGAATGGGGGGAGAACGTGTTCGGCGCCGAGGCGGCTGCGCGGTACTACTTCGGCGTCAGCGCCGCCGCTCTCGATTCGGTGCAGGCGGCACGCCTCGCCGCGATGCTTCCCCGCCCTCGCTATTACGACCGCAATCGCGAGTCGCCCTATCTGACCAACTACAGCGACAGCATCCTGGTGCAGATGGACACCGCCCAGATTCCCTAGACGGTGACCCACCCGAAGACTCCTGGACGAGCATGGTGACCCGCCGCCCTCGGCCGATATTCTTCTATCGCCGTCGCATAGGCGGCTGCTAGAATCGCCGCAGCCGCGCGGTGCTCCGCACACCGCTCGGTCCACTCATGGCGAACGGCTGGCGGGCATGATCGAAACTCTCAGCCCGAAGAAGGACCTCGAGGATCTCAAAGGCGACCTGCGCCAGGTCCAGGAGCTCCTGCGGCGCCACCGCCTAGTCGAGGCGCTCGTTGAACGCCAGCAGATGCCCAAGCACGAGCTGGTGGAGTCTCTTGTGCACAGGCAGAACGTGGCCGAGCTGCGAGCCAAGCTCGGCTCGATGCACCCGGCAGACATCGCCTACGTGCTGGAGTCGCTCCCGCTGGAGGAGCGGCTCGTGGTGTGGAACCTGGTCAAGGCCGATCGCGACGGCGAAATCCTGCTCGAAGCATCCGATGCGGTGCGCGAGACGCTCATCCGCAGCATGGATTCGCAGGAGCTGGTCGCTGCGGCCGAGCAGCTCGAAGCCGACGAAATCGCCGACCTCGCGCCGGATCTGCCGGACGAAGTCATCCACGACGTATTCCAGGCTCTGCCCGCGGAAGAGCGCGAGCAGTTGCGCTCCGCGATGTCCTATCCGGAGGACGCCGCGGGGGCGCTCATGGATTTCGACGTCGTCAGCGTGCGCGAGGACACGAAGGTCGAGACGGTCACGCGCTATCTGCGGCGCTTCGACTCGCTGCCCCACCACACCGACCAGATCTTCGTCGTCGACCGCGACGAGCACCTCAAGGGCGTGCTGCCGCTCGCCAAGCTGATCGTGTCCGAGCTCGAGCACAGCCTCGCCCAGGTCATGGTGACCGACATCGTCACGATACGCCCTCACGACAAGGCGCAGGAGGCGGCCAAAGCCTTCGAGCGCTACGATCTGGTATCGGCGCCCGTCGTCGATGAGCAGGGCAAGCTCGTGGGGCGCGTGACGGTCGACAAGGTGGTCGACTTCATCCGCAGCGAAAGCGAGAGCGAGCTCCTCACGCAAGCCGGCTTGCGCGAGGAAGAAGACGTATTTTCTTCGGTATGGGCCAGCGTAAGGAATCGCTGGTCGTGGCTGGCGATCAATCTGGTCACGGCCTTCATCGCCTCGCGGGTGATCGGGGCCTTCGAGCACTCGATCGAAAAGCTCGTCGCGCTCGCGGCGCTCATGCCCATCGTGGCCGGCATCGGCGGGAATTCAGGAAACCAGACGATTACGATGATCGTGCGCGCGATCGCCCTTGGCCAGGTGCAAAGGGAGCACGCGAAGAATCTCCTCGCGAAGGAGCTCGGGGTCTCGCTTTTGAACGGGCTGATCTGGGGGAGCGCCCTCGGCCTGATCGCCTATTGGCTCTACAACAAGGTGTCGCTCGGGCTGGTGATGACGGCGGCGATGACCTTGAACCTCGTGCTCGCGGCGAGCGCCGGTGTGCTCATTCCGCTCACCATGGCGCGCTTGGGGCGCGACCCGGCGCTGGGCTCCTCCGTGCTGATCACCGCCATCACCGATAGCGGCGGGTTCTTCATCTTTCTGGGGCTGGCGACGCTTTTCCTGGTCTGACGGATCGCGGCGGAACCGTCCGGGCCTAGGACTGCGCGCCGAACGCGGCCTCGGCGGCGGAAACCGTGGCTGCGATATCCTTCTCCGAATGCGTCGAAGACACGAAACCCGCCTCGTAGGCGGAAGGCGCGAGGTAGATGCCGCGCCCGAGCATGGCGTGGAAGAAGCGCTTGAAGGCACCCGTATCGCACTGCATGACCTCGGCATAGGTCGAAGGAGGTGTGCCGCGGAAATAGAGGCCGAACATGCCTCCCACCGATTGCGCCGAGAAAGCCACGCCGCGCCTTCGGGACGCCGAGACAAGACCCTCGCAAAGGGAGCGCGTTCTTGTCCCGAGGCGCTCGTAGAAGCCGGGGGCCTGCAGCTTGCGCAAGGTCGCGAGGCCGGCCGCGACCGCGAGCGGATTGCCCGATAGCGTACCGGCCTGGTACACGGGGCCGAGGGGCGCGATCTTCTCCATGATGTCGCGGCGGCCGCCGAAGGCCCCCAAAGGCATTCCGCCCCCGATCACCTTGCCGAGCGTAATCAGGTCCGCTCTCACTCCGTACAGACCTTGGGCGCCCTGCAGTCCGACGCGAAATCCGGTCATCACCTCGTCGAATATCAGGAGCGCGCCGTAGCGCGTGCACAGATCGCGCAAGCGCTGCAGGAATCCGGTCCGCGGCAAGACCATGTTCATGTTACCCGCCACCGGCTCCACGATCACGCACGCTATCGAATGACCGTGCTCGGCAAACGCCGTGTCCAGCGCCGTGGCATCGTTGTAGTCGAGTACGAGCGTCTGCGCCGCGGTTTCAGCGGTGACCCCGGCCGAGCTCGGATTGCCCAGCGTGAGGGCGCCGGAACCGGCCTTCACCAGCAGGCTGTCCGCATGGCCGTGGTAGCAGCCCTCGAATTTCACGATGCGGCTGCGCCCGGTCGCCCCGCGGGCGAGCCTCAGCGCCGACATGGTCGCTTCGGTGCCCGAACTGACCACCCGTACAAGCTCGAGCCCCGGAACAAGGCGAGCAAGCATCTCCGCCAGCTCGGTTTCGGCCTCGGTCGGCGCGCCGAAGGAGAGTCCGCGTTCCGCCGCGGAGCGCACGGCCGCGACGACCTCCGGGTCGGCATGGCCCAGCACGAGGGGCCCCCAGGAACCGACGTAGTCGATGTACTCGCGGCCGTCGGCGTCCCAGATGCGGCTTCCTTCACCGCGCTCGATGAAACGCGGTGTGCCGCCTACCGCACGAAACGCGCGCACTGGCGAATTGACCCCGCCGGGGATCGTCTTCTGCGAGCGCTCAAACAGCAGATCGTTTTTCGAGGTCATGGGCGCTGAACAGGCCAGCGAATTGCCGCGCACTGCGCTCGACGTCCGGTGCGTCGAACAGTGCGCTGATCACGGCGACCGCATCGGCTCCAGCGCCGATCACGACTGGTGCGTTCCCGCTCGTAATCCCTCCGATCGCCACGATGGGGCACGCCAGTCGTGCCTTGGCCTCGCGGTACAGGGAAAGGGGCGCCCGCGTCGCACCGGGCTTGGTGAGCGAGGGGAAGGCGCTGCCGAAGGCGACGTAGTCGGCTCCAGCGCTGCATGCTTTCACCGCCAGATCGAGCCGGTCGTAACACGAGGCCCCGAGAAGCTTGCCCCGGCCCAGACGCGCGCGCGCCGCGGCGATCGGCATGTCCTCGCGGCCGAGGTGCACGCCGTCGGCGCCGAGCGCTTCCGCCAGATCGAGATCGTCGTTGATGATGAGCGGAACGCGTTCTGATCTGCAGAGCGCAAGCAAGGCCCAGCCCTGGTCGCGGCGCAGTGCAGCGCTCGCAGGCTTGTTTCGGTATTGCACCGCGCTCACCCCGCCCGCGAGCGCCATGCGCACCTTGCGCACGAGACTGCCGGTGTCGGTATCGTCCGGGGTAACCGCATAAACACCCCTGAGTTCCGCAACCGAGCCCAGCTGCCGATCAGCGCTTGCCGGCACCCGGTTCATCCATATCTCTCGCCCAGAAGAACCTGTCGGGAATGTACTGCCCCATGCCGGGGCGAAATCCGGCGTTGAGGGTTTGCCAGGTGTATTCCTGGGCTTCCCGAACCGCTTCTGGCAGTTCCAGGCCGTTGGCGAGCGTCGCGGCGATCGCCGCAGCGAGAGTGCAGCCCGAGCCGTGGTACGTCTCCGGAAGCCTCTCCCAGCTGTCGGAGCGCAGCACGCCTTCCGATCCGTAGAGGGTGTTGACCACCTGGGGCGTGTTTTCGTGCGTGCCGGTGATCAGCACGTACTCGCATCCCAGCCCGATGAGTCTCTCGGCGGCGCCCGCAAGCGCGATCTCGTCCTCGTCCTCGTCGGATTGTGCGAGCCGCCGGGCCTCTCGGCTGTTGGGCGTGAGGATCGTCGTCTGCGGCAGCAGCAACTCGCGCATCGTCGAGATCATGTCCTCGGTGGCGAGCTCGTCGCCCCGTCCCGAGGCGAGCACCGGATCAAAAATGAGCGGAACGTCGGGATAGTCCGAAACCACTTCGGCGATCGCAGCGATGTTCTCGATGCTGCCCACGACCCCTATCTTGAACGCCGCAACGGGCATGTCCTCCAGGACCAGGCGGGCTTGGTCAACGACCCAGTCCGGGTCAATGGCCTGCAGGTTTTCGACTCCGGCTGTGTCTTGGACCGTAATTGCCGTAATTACCGATAGGGCGTGGCACCCCATGGCGGCGAGCGTAAGCAGGTCCGCCTGGACGCCCGCCCCGCCGGTCGGGTCGGCTGCGGCAAATGCCAGAACAATCGGAGGGGAGGACATGGCAGCGAAGTACCGGCGATGGGTGGCAGGCGGCTCGCCGCTCGGGTTATGATGCAGCGGCTCATTGTAACTCATCCCAACCTAATGACGGAAAAGCAAGAATTCAAATCTTGGATGTGCTTGATCTGCGGCTTCATATACAGCGAGGCGGAAGGTCTCCCAGAGGAAGGCATCCCGGCAGGTACGCGCTGGGAGGACGTGCCGATGAACTGGACCTGCCCGGAATGCGGTGCACGAAAGGAGGACTTTGAGATGGTGGAGTTCTAGCTCCGGGCACGCCTTCTGCTATACCGAAGGGGATACACGAGGCTCCCGAAGGCCGGGTCGGATGACGATCCTGAGGGGGCTTCTGAAGTACCCTGCACAAGGCTTTGTTTTGACTGGATTTGGCTGTATAGTGTAAAAAGGCGGCTTAGGGCAGAGCTAGGCTACCGTCATATCGGAGAATCCGACGAAGCTGTCGGGATAGGCACAGGGCAGAGGAGAGTGCGTGAGCGAAGCGGCGAATCTGGCCGGCGTCAAAGTCATGGTGATCGACGATTCGAACACGATTCGTCGCAGCGCCGAGATTTTTCTCGTTCAGGCCGGATGCAAGGTGATTCTGGCGGAGGACGGCTTCGACGCACTCGCGAAGATATCGGATCACCAGCCCGACGTCATATTTGTGGACATCCTGATGCCCCGCCTGGACGGGTACCAGACGTGCGCGCTGATCAAGAAGAACGCGCGTTTTGCGGCGACGCCCGTGATCATGCTCTCCTCGAAAGACGGATTGTTCGATCGGGCGCGCGGCCGAATGGTGGGTTCGGACGAATACTTGACCAAGCCTTTTACCAAGGACAGCCTTTTGAAAACTGTGGGCGCGCACGCGCCCGTACGCACCTAGGAGGTTTGCCATGGCCGTAAAGAAGATCCTGATAGTCGATGATTCGCCGACTGACCGGCAATTCTTCATGGAGACCCTGTCCAAGAACGGGTTCCAGTGCGTTACTGCGGAAAGCGGTGACGAGGCGATCGCCAAGTCGAAATCCGAGAAGCCGGACCTGATCCTCATGGATGTGGTGATGCCGGGTACCAACGGATTTCAGGCGACGCGCGCTATCACCCGCGACGAAGCTACCAAGCACATCCCGGTGATCGTGGTTACCAGCAAGAATCAGGAAACCGATCGCGTCTGGGGCATGCGTCAAGGCGCCAAGGACTACCTGGTCAAGCCGATCGACGCCAAAGAACTGATGGCGAAGATTGCGGCGATCAAATAGGGAACACAGTGGCAAAACAGATCAGCCTGCGGGAGTTCCAGCAGGGACTCGCGCAAAGACTTCGCGAGGCTCAGGCGGAAGCCGAGCCCACCTCCCGCCTGGGCGTGCAGGCCGGCAGCAGCAACTGGCTGCTGAAGCTCGACGACGCGGGCGAGATGCTCCCCCTTCCGGAGATCTCGAGCGTTCCCCTTACCCGACCCTGGTACTTGGGTCTGGCGAATATCCGCGGAGTACTCTCGAGCGTGGTGGATTTCTCGGCTTTTTCCGGGGGAGAGGCGACCGTGCGTACGCCGGATTGCCGCCTCCTTCTGATCGCGGAGCGCTTCCAGTCGTTCAGCGGCCTGGTGATTAGCCGGATGCTGGGCCTGAAGAACGTGCAGGCGATGCAGCCGGTGCAGGAACCAGCTACTCGGCCTTGGATCGCCGGTGCATTCCGCGATGAAGAAGGCCGTTTGTGGCATGAATTGAACATAGGCGCCCTGGTGGCGCACGAGGATTTTCTACACGTGGGCGCGTAGAGCGCACCCACGGCAACCTGAGTAACAGAGGAGGGACCATGGCATTTCTGAGACTGCCGGGCAAAGCGGCGACGGCGACAAAGAAGGCGGCTGCACCTGCACCTGCACCTGCGGCGCAGGCCCCGCGTGCGGTCCCCAAGGCCGTGCCCAAGGCTCTGATCAAGCCGGTACCTGGCCCGACCACGGTGGTGGAGGGCCCGAAGCGGCGGCTCATCGGACTGGGCTCCATCCGCGTCGGCCAGCAGTACACCATCCTCGGCGTGGTGCTTGCCGTGCTGCTCGTGGCTGCGGCGGTGGTCGTGTTCAAGGACAACCGCGAAGCGACCAACGGCACGGTCTACGTGTCCACTTCCGGGCAAATGCGAATGCTGACCCAGCGGATCGCCAAGGCGGCGCAGACCGGCCTGATCGGCAGCCCCGATGCGTTCAAGCAGCTGCAGCAGTCGCGCGACGAATTCAACGCGGCGCTGAAGCTGCTGGCTCAAGGTGGCCAGGCCGGCGATGTCTCCCTCCCGCCCACCCCGGACACGGTGAAACCCCAGCTGGATGCGCTCACCAAGGAATGGGACAAGACCGACAAGAGCGTTCAGCTGGTGCTCGCGCAGAGCAAGAACCTGATCGGGCTCGCCACCGCGGTGCGCCAGATCAACGCCAACAACCCGCTGCTACTCGACCTCGCCGAGCAGATCCAGGCGCTCAAGCTGCAATCCCAGGCTCCAGCGCGCGAAGTCTCGCTTTCGGGTCAGCTTGTCATGCTGACCCAGCGACTGGCGCGGAACGCAAACGCCATGCTGGGCGCGGACGTGATCGACCCGGAGGTGGCGTTCCTGATGGGCAAGGACACCACCACCTTCCGCGAGCTTCTGCAAGGCCTGACCAAGGGCAGCGACGTGCTGCGTGTTGCCGCGGCCAAAGACGCCGAGCAGCAAGCCAAGCTGGCGGAACTCGACAAGGCGTACCAGGAATTCCAGGGTGCGGTGGCCTCGATTCTCGGTAACCTCCAAGCGCTGGTGAACGCGAAGCAGGCCGGCCGCAGGGTGGTGGACGACTCCGAGCCACTCCTCGCCGCATCGCAGAAGCTCGCCGACAAATACGAAGAAGAGCTCGGCGGACGGGCGACCAACTTTGCGATCCTTGGCTTCCTGATTCTGCTTGCGATCATCGATATCGCGGCAATCGTGCTGGTGTACCTCGGCGACACGCGGCGGCGCGCCGACGAGGCCGAACGCCAGCGCGCCGAGACTGAGCGCACCAACCGTTCGAATCAGGACGCGATTCTGCGGCTGATGAACGAGATGGGTAACCTCGCGGAAGGCGACCTCACCGTCAAGGCGACGGTCACCGAGGAAATCACCGGCGCCATCGCAGACTCGGTGAATTTCACGATCGACGAGCTCAGAGGCCTCGTGGGCCGCATCAACGCCGCGGCCGCGCAAGTGACGACCGCCACGGAGTCCGCACAGCAGACTTCGGTCCAGCTCCTCGCCGCCGCCGAAAAGCAGTCCGTGGAAATCCGGCAGACGAGTGCGTCGGTGCTGAGCATGGCCAGGGCGATGAACGATATGTCCGAGAGCGCTTCGCAATCCGCGAACGTGGCGCGGCAATCGCTGGCCGCGGCCCAGAAGGGCACGCAGGCGGTGCAGAACTCGATATCGGGCATGAATGAAATTCGCGAGCAGATCCAGGAAACGTCGAAGCGCATCAAGCGCCTGGGCGAATCCTCGCAGGAGATCGGCGAGATCGTCGAGCTGATATCGGACATTACCGAGCAGACGAACGTTCTGGCTCTGAACGCCGCGATTCAGGCGGCGTCGGCCGGTGAAGCGGGCCGAGGATTCACGGTGGTGGCGGAAGAAGTGCAGCGTCTTGCGGAGCGTTCGGCCGAAGCGACGAAGCAGATCGGCGCGATCGTCAAGACCATTCAGACGGATACGCAGGACGCCGTTTCCGCTATGGAGAAGAGCACTCAGGGTGTGGTCGAGGGCGCGAAGCTCTCGGACGCCGCCGGCCAGGCGCTCTCGGAGATCGGATCGGTGTCGCGGCAGCTGGCGCAACTGATTGAGGGTATTACCACGACCACCGAGCAGCAGGCGAAGTCCGCGAACGACGTGGCGACCAGCATGCAGGACATCCTCAACATCACGCAGCAGACAACCGAGGGCACCAAGCGCACCGCAGTGTCGATCGGCCAGCTCGCCGAGCTCGCGAAGGAGCTGAAGGGCTCGGTGTCCGGCTTCAAGATCGCCTGATGCGGTGAGCAAGGTCGGCAGCGATGAGCGCACGCGCCGAATTCGACGTTGGACCGCTCTCGTGGGTCAAGGGCGAGATCGACCACGCCATCGAGCATGCCCAGGAGGCGCTGCGCGCGTTTGCGGCAAATAGCGCCGACGCGGCGCAGCTGAAGTCGAGCCAGTCGCATCTGCATCAGGCGCACGGCGCACTCTCAATCGTCGGCCTGGAAGGCATCACGCGCGTATCCGAGGAGCTCGAGGGCTTGCTCGGGGCCATCGAGAAGGAAGTCTCGCTGAGAAAGACCGATGTCTTCGGGCTTGTCGAGCGCGCGCTTGCCGGGATCCGCGTATACCTCGATCAGCTGATGGCGGGAAGGCCGAATCAGCCGCTGCGGCTTTTCCCGCTGTACCGCGACGTGGTCAGCGCGCGCGGTGGGCAGGCCGATCCGACCGATCTGTACTATCCGAATCTCTCCTTCCGACTGCCGAAACGCGACAAGAGCACCGGCGCGATGAAGGCCGGAGAGTCCGAGAAGCATCTGAGGGAACAGCGCGGTCGCTATCAGCGTGGGCTTCTGAAGTGGCTGAAAAAGGACGCGAGCGGCGCCGAGGACATGCGTGCGGCCGTCGAGGCGGTTGAATCCATGCAGGGTCCCGGCGCACAGCGCGCATTCTGGTGGGCATCGCTCGCTTTCTTCGAGGCGCTGGCGCAGGGCGCGCTGCCACCGGATCTGGACGCGAAGCAACTCTGCAACCGTATCGAACAGCAGATCAAGCGCATGGTGGAGGGCACACCCACCGTGGCCGAGCGGCTGATGCGCGAGGTCCTGTACTACGTGGCGCGCGCAAGACCGGTAAGCGACGTGATCCGCCAGGTGCAGGAGGCCTACCACTTGGCGCAGAGCATCCCGCCCGCCGAGGGCGAGGAGGCGGCGGCCGAGGACTCGCCGGCGCTGAAGGGGGCGCGCGAGCATCTCGCTCACGCGAAAGACGCGTGGAACAAGTTCGCGTCGGGGAATTCCGCAGCGCTCGCGGCGTTCCGCGACAGCTCGAGCGCGCTCAAGGAGAGCACCGCAAAGGTCGGAAACGAGGATCTTGCGGCGCTCACCGCCGAAGTCGCAGAGGTTGCCGCGTGGCTGGGCTCGAATGCCCAGGGCATGAGCGAGGCGATTGCACTCGAGGTCGCGACCGTGCTTCTGCTGCTGGAGAACGCCCTCGCCGGAACGGATCTCTCGGCCGAGTTTGCCCAGCAGGCTCGACTGCTGCGCTCGCGGCTGCAGGACGGCATGCAGGGCAAGCTCAGGCGCACGGCCCCGGACATCCCCCTGCTCGACGAGATGTCGCGAAAAGCGCAGGAACGCCTTCTCATGGATCAGGTGGTCGCGGAGATGCAGGCGAACCTGCGCACCATAGAGCAGGTGCTCGACGGGTTCTTCCGCGATTCCGCGAAGCGCGACGAGCTCGCGTCGCTCGACAAGCCGATGCGTCAACTGCTCGGTGCCCTGGAAATGCTTGGCGAGAGCCGCGCCCAAGAGGTGCTCGCTGCCACCGTCGAGGAAATCCGCCGCTTCTCCGGCGCCAACTACGGGGCCTCCCCTCAGGAATTCGAGCGCATCGCGCAGACGCTTTCGGGCCTGGGCTTCTACATAGAGGGCCTGGCCCACGGCAATGCGGACTTCGATGCCGCGATGCGGCCGATTGCCGCCCCGGAGAAAGAGGAAAGCGACGCGGCTGCCCAAGCTCCGACAGTCGAAGCGCATATCGCCGAGCAGCAGCGCGAGACCGCAGATCTGTACGAGGAATGGAAAGGCAGGCCAGAAGACGCGGATCTCCGGGCCGAGCTGAAGAAGAACCTCGCGGCTCTGCAGAAGGACGCCGGTCTGGTCGCGGACCAGAAGCTGGAGGCCTCGGCCGCCGAAGCGCTGAAGGCTCTCGACAAGACAGCCACCATGCCGCTTACCCCGTTCCTGAAGGAAGCGATCGAGAAGGCTACCTCCACCGCCGCGCCTTCCCCATCTCCCGAGGCCGCAAAGCTCATCGACGCGAGCGCCGAAGCGGTCGATGCCGAGCTCCTCGGCGTCTATCTGGAGGAATCGGACGAAGTCCTCGCGACGATCCGCCAGCAGCTCGAGATCGTGCGCGAACAGCACGGCAACAAGGAGGCGCTCGTTACGATTCGCCGGGGGTTCCATACGCTGAAGGGCAGCGGACGCATGGTGGGTCTCATGCGCCTGGGCGAAGCGGCGTGGGCGATCGAGCAGACGATGAACACCTGGTTGCAGGAAGAGCGGGCCGCGACCCCGTCCCTGCTGCAGCTGATCGGACTAGCGCACGAATACTTCTTCGACAATGTGAAGCGCCTCAAGGCGGGCGAGAGCACGAGCGACGAGAGAGCGCTGGTCGCCGCAGCCGAGCGCGTTCGCCGGGGAGAAACCCCGGAACGTGCGCCCGCGGCGATCGAGGCCGCTGCCGCCCCGGTGTCGAGTCCCGATTCGGCCGAACTCGCGCTCGAGGCCCCGGACGCCGACACTTCGGCGGAGCCTGAAGGCACCGTCCAGCTCGGTGGGCATCGGGTGTCGACCACGCTGTTCACCATCTTCAGCGGCGAAGCGCGCGCGCATATTGCGGTGATCAAGGAAGAGCACGAGACGCTGCGCCAGCACGGCGTTGTGAGCGATGCGCTCCTGCGCGCGGTGCACACCCTCGCCGGTACCTCAGGGACGGTCAAGATCTTGGCGCTCTCCGATCTGGGTTACGCACTCGAGCGCGCGCTGCAGGTACTCGCTACGAGCGAGCTTTCGGAAGCGGAGCAGTTGCTGGTGGGCGAGGCGATCGACACCCTCGAGGCCATGGTCGCCAGCGTGATCGAGCTGCGCGTGCCGCAGCCGGTTCCGGCCCTGATCGCGCTGCTCGAGCGCGTCGGCGAAGGGGCGGACTCCGCACCCGGGGCGACGGCCCGGGTCGAGAAAGCGAGCCAGGCTGCGGCCTCGTATGTTCAGGAAGAGGATGCCGAAGTATCGGCGAGCGAACCCGCGACACCCGCGAATGCGCTCGACGATCTAGACCTGGAGATCACGCTCGAGCGCCGCCAGCGGCGCCTCGATGACGACCTCGATCCCGAGCTGATGCAGATCTTCCTCGACGAGGCCCATGAGCTGGTGCCTGCTGTCGGGGCGGCCCTGCGTGACTGGCGCGACAGCCCGAGCAATCCGGCGCTCGGCCAGGCTCTCCAGCGGGTTCTGCATACTCTGAAGGGAAGCTCTCGCATGGCGGGCGCCATGGCGATGGGCGAGCTCACCCACCACATGGAAACGCGCGTCGAGAACGCGCTGACGGTGAAGACGTTGCCCGCGGCTCTGTTCGAGGACTTGGAGACCTCCTGGGATCGTATGGGAGTACTGTTCGACCGGCTGCAAAAATCCGGCGGAACCGATACCGGCGCCCTTGCCCCGGAGGCGCCTGCCCCCGCCGCCGCTCAAGCACCGGCCGTGGCTCCGGCCCAAGCGGCGCCCGCCGAGACCACGCCTGCTGCGGCGCCGAAGCCGGTCCCGCCTTCCGAGCGCGAGATTCAGCCCAAGGCGCTGCTGCGGGTGCGCGCGGACGTCGTCGACCGGCTGGTCAACGAGGCCGGCGAAGTCGCGATCGCGCGCAGCCGGATCGAGGGCGAGATGCGCGCCCTCAAGGGAGCCATGCAGGAGCTGACCGACAACGTCATCCGACTTCGCGCGCAGCTCCGCGAGATCGAGATCCAGGCCGAGTCGCAGATGCAATCGCGCCTGGAGCTCGCCAAGGAAACGCAGCGCAATTTCGATCCGCTCGAGTTCGACCGGTTCACGCGCTTCCAGGAAGTGACGCGGCTGATGGCCGAGAGCGTGAGCGACGTATCCACGGTGCACGCAAACCTCGTCAACACGGTCGACGAGACCGAGAAGGCCCTGCTCGCCCAGGCGCGCCTGAATCGCGACCTGCAGCAGGACCTGATGCGCGTGCGCATGGTTCCGTTCGGCAGCCTGCAGGAACGCCTCTATCGCATCGTGCGCCAGACCGCGAAGGAAGTGGGCAAGCGCGCCAATCTGGAAATCAAGGGCGTACAGGTCGAGCTCGACCGCTCGGTGCTCGAGCGCATCACCGGGCCTTTCGAGCACCTGCTGCGCAACGCGGTGACTCACGGCATCGAGCGCCCGGAAGCGCGCCGCGCCGCGGGCAAGCCCGAGATCGGCGAGATCCGACTGGAGCTCAAGCAGGAGGGCAACGAAGTCCAGCTCGCCCTGTCGGATGACGGCGCGGGCCTGAACATCGAGCGGATCCGCGAGAAAGCGATCGAGAAAGGCCTCATGGAGGCGAATGCGACGCTGTCGGAATCGGAGATCGCCGATTTCATCTTCCACGCCGGCTTCTCCACCGCGGAAGAGATTTCGCAGGTCGCAGGTCGCGGTGTCGGCATGGACGTGGTGCGCAACGAAGTCGCCGCGCTGGGCGGGCGCGTGGAAATGCGTTTCACGCGCGGCCAGGGCACCCGGTTTGCGATCTACCTGCCCCTCACGCTCGCGGTGACGCAGACGGTGCTGGTGCGGGCGGGCACCAAGACCTACGCGATACCTTCGGTGATGGTCGAGCAGGTGCTGCAGCTCCGGCAGGAGCAGCTGGTGGCGGCGTACTCCTCGGGCCAGACGCAGTGGCAGGACCGGCACTATCCGTTCCACTATCTCCCGCACCTGCTCGGCATGTCGGACGCCGTTGCCGAGCAGAAGCGCTTCTCTCCGACGCTCTATCTGCGCAGCGGCACCAACTCGATCGCCCTGCACGTGGACGACATGGTGGGCAGCAACCAGGAAATCGTGGTGAAGTCGATCGGCCCGCAGCTACAGCGCATCGCGGGGATCACCGGAGCAACGGTGCTCGGCACGGGCGAGATCGTGCTCATCCTGAACCCGGTGCAGCTCGCGCTGAAGGAAGTCGCGGTGCGCCCCGCGATCGTTCACGAGGCGCCCAAGCCGCAGGCCGCGGCCACGCAGCCCACGGTGATGGTGGTCGACGATTCGCTTACCGTGCGCAAGGTCACCGGCCGCCTGCTCGAGCGCCAGGGCTATCTGGTGGTCACGGCGCGCGACGGCGTCGAGGCGATGGAGAAGCTGCAGGAGCTGGTGCCCGACGTGATGCTCGTCGACATCGAAATGCCGCGCATGGACGGCTTCGATCTCACTCGTAACGTCCGTGCCGACGCGCGGCTCGCCCGCGTGCCGATCATCATGATTACTTCGCGCACGGCGGACAAGCACCAGAACTATGCGAGGGAGATCGGCGTCAGCCACTTCCTCGGCAAGCCCTACCAGGAAGACGATCTCCTGGAAAAGATCTCCGGATTCCTGAAGGAGCGCAGGGCGGCCGCCTGAGTCGCGGGGTCCCGCGAAGTCGGCCGGCGCAAATTGTGCGTCGGCATCCGGGGGTTTAGAATAGGGCCTCCTCCATGGCTCAGGTCAACCTCACCAACCATTTCCTGATCGCCATGCCCAACATGGTCGATCCGTATTTCGCCCGTACGCTGACGCTCATCTGCGAGCACAGCGATCAGGGGGCCCTCGGCGTGGTGGTGAACCGGCCCATAGAAATGACGCTCGGCGCACTGTTCGAGCGTTTGAGCCTGCGGCTTGAGTCCCAGATCCTGGTCAACGAGCCGGTCTACTTCGGCGGTCCGGTACAAACCGATCGCGGCTTCGTCCTGCACCAGCCTCCCGGGATGTGGCAATCGACGCTGTCGGTGCAGGACAAGATCGGCCTCACCACGTCCAAGGACATCCTGGAGGCGGTAGGGCAGGGCGGCGGGCCCGGCCGGATCCTGGTTACGCTCGGCTACTCCGGTTGGGCCGCCGGGCAGCTCGAGAACGAGATCAAGCAGAACGCCTGGCTAACCGTGGAAGCGAAAGATGCGATCATCTTCGACACGCCCGCCGAGGAGCGCCTCCCTGCGGCGATGAAGCTGCTCGGCGTCGACTTCGCGAAGCTCTCGGAGGAGGCAGGGCACGCGTGAATCAGGCGGACGTGGCCCCGTCGAAGATCTCCGGCCACACCATACTCGCTTTTGATTTCGGGAACCGCTGGGTCGGCGTCGCGGTAGGCGACACGGAAACGCGGCTCGCCAACCCCCTCGGCGTGTTCGAGGCGGCGGACGGGGAGCGGCGCATGGAGGAGATCGAGGACCTGGTGCGCGAATGGCAGCCGACGCGCCTCGTCGTCGGTTTGCCTCTCGCCATGGACGGGGGCGAGCACGACATGACGCGCCGGGCGCGGCGGTTCGCGCGGCAACTCGAGTCGCGCTTTCGCTTGCCGGTGGAGCTTGCCGACGAGAGGCTCACTTCGGCCTCTGCAAGAGCAACCCTCCGCGAGCGCGGCAGGGGCGGGCGCGAGCACAAACACGATGTCCACGCGCTTTCCGCGAAGATCATTCTCCAGAGCTACCTCGATGAATCTCCCCGACGCTGAAGCGCTCTGCCGTGAGCTCGCGGGCAAGCTCCGCGCCGGGGTCTCGGATTCCACGGGCCTGGTCGGCATACGCACCGGGGGCGCATGGCTCGCCGAGCGTCTCCACCGGGAGCTCGGCCTCGCGACCCCGGTGGGTTCCCTCGACATTTCGTTCTATCGCGACGACTTCGATTCGGCCGGCCTGCGCCACCAGGTAAAACCCTCCCAGATCCCTTTCGACGTGAACGGCCGGCACATCGTGGTGGTCGACGACGTGCTGTACACCGGGCGCACCGTGCGCGCAGCGATGAACGAGCTGTTCGATTATGGGCGACCGGGGAAGATCGAGCTTGCGGCTCTGGTCGATCGCGGCGAGCGGCAATTGCCGATCGCCGCGCAGTACGTCGGCGCCACGTTCTCTGTGCCGGCCGGCAAGCTCCTGCGCCTGGCGCGGGACGAGCACGGTCAATTCACCCTGCGGCTCTCCGATGCGAAACCCGCAGCTTAACGGCGACGGAACGCTCCAGCACCTGCTCACGATCGAGGGGCTGCCTCGCGAGGTGCTCGTGCGGATCCTCGATACGGCCGGATCGTTCATGGGGGTGACCGGGCGCGAGGTGAAAAAGGTGCCGCTGCTTCGCGGAAAGTCGATCTTCAACCTGTTCTTCGAGCCCTCGACCCGCACGCGCACGACCTTCGAGATTGCCGCCAAGCGTCTCTCGGCCGACGTCATCAACCTGAATATCGCGGCCTCCTCGTCGACAAAGGGCGAGACTCTGCTCGACACCGTAGACAATCTCTCGGCGATGCACGCCGACATGTTCGTGGTGAGGCATTCCTCGAGCGGCGCGGCGCACCTGATTGCGAGTCACGTCGCCCCGCACGTGCATGTGATCAATGCCGGTGACGGGCGCCACGCCCATCCCACCCAGGGCCTGCTCGACATCTATACGATCCGCCACTACAAGAAGGATTTTGCAGGGCTTTCGGTGGCGATCGTCGGCGACGTGCTCCACTCGCGCGTCGCCCGCTCGCTCATCCACGCGCTCACCACGCTCGGCGCACCGGATGTGCGCGTGATCGGGCCGCGGACGCTCCTCCCCACCGGCGTTGAGAAGCTGGGCGTGTCGGTGCATCACGACATGCGCGAAGGCCTCGCGGGCTGCGACGTCGTGGTGATGCTGCGGCTGCAGAACGAGCGCATGAAGGGTCCGCTACTCCCTTCGGCACAGGAATTCTTCAAGTCCTACGGCCTGACCCCGCCCAAGCTCGCATTGGCCAAGCGCGACGCGATCGTCATGCACCCCGGGCCCATGAACCGCGGGGTCGAGATCGATTCCTCGGTCGCTGACGGCCCGCACTCGGTTATCCTGCCGCAGGTCACCTTCGGCATCGCCGTGCGCATGGCGGTGATGAGCATCCTCGCCGGAAACTGAATCATGGGAAAACTCAAAAGCCCCGCGTTCGACCCGAAAGAGCTGCCCGAGACATCGAGCACCGGCTACCCCGAGCCCTACAAGAGCCGCGTGGCGGGGCGGCACCGCAGGCGCCTGGGCGATCATGCCGGCTTGAAGAACTTCGGCGTGAACCTCACGCGCCTCGAGCCGGGCGCCGAGTCCTCGATGCGTCACTGGCACGTGAAGCAGGACGAATTCGTCTACGTCCTCGAAGGAGAGGTGACCCTCGTGACCGATGCCGGCAGGCAGAAATTGCTCCCGGGGATGGCCGCCGGATTCCCGGCCGGGAAAGCCGACGGCCACCAGCTCGTCAACGAGACCGACAAGCCGGCGCTGTATCTGGAGGTCGGCGACCGCACGCCCGAGGACAGCGCGAGCTACCCCGACGTCGACCTGGCGGTTCACATGGTCGAGGGCAAATGGGTCTTCACCCGCAAGGACGGCAGTCCGTTCAAGTGAGCAAGCTCCACATCAGAGGCGGCCGGCTGATCGATCCGAGGAACCGCGTCGACGCGAAGCAGGACGTGTTCATTGCCGAGGGAAAGATCGCGGCGCTGGGCAAGGCGCCGGCCGGGTTCCGCGCCGAGCGCACCATCGACGCCGCCGGTCTCGTCGTCTGCCCGGGCCTGATCGACCTGTCGGCGCGGCTGCGCGAACCCGGCTTCGAGTACAAGGCGACGCTCGAGTCGGAAATGCAGGCCGCGGTCGCAGGCGGGGTGACCAGCCTCGCCTGCCCGCCTGATACCGACCCGCCCCTGGACGAGCCGGGGCTGGTCGAGATGCTCAAGTACCGCGCCCAGAACCTCAACCTCGTGCATGTCTACCCGCTGGGCGCGCTGACATGGAAGCTGGGAGGAGAGCGGCTCACCGAGATGGTGGTGCTGCGCGACGCCGGCTGCGTTGCATTTTCGCACGCGGATACCCCGATTTCCGACACCCAGATGCTGTGGCGGGCGTTGCAGTACGCGGCGACTTTCGGCATCGCCGTGTGGCTGCGGCCCCAGGACGGCTATCTCGAGCGCGGCGGGGTCGCGCACGACGGCGAGGTGGCGACGCGGCTGGGCCTGCAGGGCATCCCCGCGTTCGCCGAGACCATCGCATTGTCGACCATCCTGCAGCTGGTGCGCGCGACGAACGCGC
>Ga0335084_10000345_pt1 | contig 38328 bp, 29 predicted proteins | sample Lox_Sample_44_FD_206721 | JGI IMG/M metagenome (GOLD analysis project Ga0335084, IMG submission 206721) | Soil microbial communities from Loxahatchee National Wildlife Refuge, Florida, United States - Lox_Sample_4.4 | ecosystem: Environmental > Terrestrial > Soil > Wetlands | place: USA...
AAGCGCGGCGAGGTGCCTGAAGTCGTCCTGAACAACCTGTACAAGCAGACTCAGCTGCAGGACACCTTCGGCGTCAACATGGTGGCGCTGGTCGACGGCCAGCCGCGCCTGCTGAACCTGAAGCAGATGCTCGACGCCTTCCTCGCGCACCGGCGCGAGGTCGTCACGCGGCGCACGGTGTTCGAGCTGAAGGAGGCGCGCAAGCGGGGTCACGTGCTCGAGGGCCTCGCCGTCGCGCTTGCGAACATCGACGAATTCATCGCGATCATCAAGGCGGCGCCGACGCCGCCGGTCGCAAAGCTTGCACTGATGGAGCGGGCATGGGACTCCGCGCTCGTGCGCGAACTGCTGACGCGCTCGGGCGCTGACATGACCGCCTACCGGCCCGAGGGTCTCGAGGCACGATTCGGGCTGCAGGCGCAAGGCGCGCAGAGTGGTCTCTATCGCCTGTCCGAAGAGCAGGCCGAGCAGATCCTGCAGATGCGTCTTCAGCGACTGACAGGGCTGGAGCAGGACAAGATCGTCAGCGAGTACCGCGAGGTGATGGAGAAGATCACGGACCTGCTCGACATCCTCGCGCGGCCCGAGCGCATCACCGACATCATCGCGGACGAGCTGCTCGCGCTAAAGAGCGAGTTCGGCGATGCGCGGCGCTCGGAAGTGGTGAAGAGCGCACAGGACCTGATGACCGAGGACCTGATCGCCCGCGAGGACATGGTGGTGACGCTGTCGCACACCGGTTACATCAAGAGCCAGCCGCTGGCGGACTATCGCGCGCAGAAGCGCGGCGGGCGGGGCAAGCAGGCGGCGGCGATGCGCGAGGACGACTGGATCGACCAGCTCTTCATCGCCAACACGCACGACACGATCCTGTGCTTCTCCAACCGCGGCCGGTTGTACTGGCTGAAGGTGTGGGAGGCGCCTCAGGGCGCGCGCACCGCCCGCGGCAAGCCGATCGTCAACATGTTCCCGCTCACCGAGGACGAGAAGATCACGGTGGTGCTGCCGATCACCGAATATGACGCGCAGCACTTCGTCTTCATGGCCACCGCGATGGGCACAGTGAAGAAGACTGCGCTTGCGGATTTCTCGAACCCGCGCAAGGCGGGCATCATCGCCGTCGACCTCGACCCGGGCGACTACCTGATCGGCGCCGCGATCACCGACGGCGCGCACGACGTGATGCTGTTCTCGGACGCCGGCAAGGCGGTGCGCTTCGACGAGAACGACGTGCGGCCGATGGGCCGCACCGCGCGGGGGGTGCGCGGCATGCAGCTCGACGACGGCCAGCAGGTGATCGCGATGCTGGTGGCCGAGGACGAGCAGCAGAGCGTGCTGACCGCCACCGAGAACGGCTACGGCAAGCGCACGCCGATCGTCGAGTACACGCGTCACGGCCGCGGCACCAAGGGCATGATCGCGATCGCGACCAGCGAGCGCAACGGCAAGGTGGTTGCAGCGACGCTGGTCCGGAACGACGATGAAGTGATGCTGATCACGACTGGCGGCGTGCTGATCCGCACCCGCGTGGCCGAAATCCGCGAGATGGGTCGCGCCACGCAGGGCGTCACGCTGATCGCACTGGACGATGGAACGACGCTGTCCGGACTCCAGCGGGTCGTCGAGCGCGACAGCGAGAACGGCAACGGGCACGAGGCCGCGGACGGCGCCGGTGAGGTCGGGGCCGGCGCGCCAGAACCTTCCGCGGGCTGAGCAGGGTCCGCGCTTGACACGCGTCTACAACTTCTCGTCCGGCCCGGCGATGCTGCCGGGCGAAGTGCTCGAGCTGGCGCAGCAGGAGTTGCTGAGCTGGCACGGCCGCGGCTACTCCATCATGGAGACGAGCCATCGCAGCGAGGAGTTCGTCGCGATCATGGCCGAGACCGAGCAGCTGCTGCGCAGCCTGCTCGGCATCCCGCCGAACTACCGCGTGCTGCTGCTCCAGGGCGGCGCGCACCTGCAGTTCTCGATGGTGCCTTTGAACCTGCTCGGACCGAAGTTTCACGCCGACTACGTACTGACCGGCATCTGGTCCGAAAAGGCGGCCGAAGAGGCACGGCGCTTCTGCAGCGTACACATCGCTGCCGACAACGCGGGCGATGGGCATCGCAGACTTCCGCAGCAACGCGACCTGAAGCTGGATCCGGAAGCGGCCTACCTGCACTACTGCTCGAACGAGACGATCAACGGGCTCGAGTTCAGCTATGTGCCGGACGCGGGCGCGGTGCCGCTGGTCGCGGACATGTCGTCGCACTTCCTGTCGCGCCCGATCGACGTCGACCGCTTCGGCCTGATCTATTCGGGCGCACAGAAGAACTTCGGCCCGGCCGGGCTGACCGTGGTCATCGTGCGCGAGGACCTCGTCGGACACTGCTCGCCACGCTGGCCGACGATGCTCGATTACAAGACCCACGCTGAGTCGCACTCGAGCTACAACACGCCTCCCACCTACTCCGTCTATATCGCCAACCTGGTGCTGAAATGGCTGCAGCGGCAGGGCGGCGTGGCTGGCATCGAAAGGCGCAATATCGAAAAAGCGGCGCTGCTGTATGCCGCAATCGATGCGTCGGGCTTCTATTCGAACCGGGTCGAGCCGCGCGATCGCTCGCGTATGAACGTGCCGTTTTCACTCGCCGACACGAAGCTCGACCCGGTCTTCCTGTCCGAAGCGAAGGAGCGTGGCCTGGTTCAGCTGAAGGGGCATCGCCTCGTCGGCGGCATGCGTGCCTCGATCTACAACGCGATGCCGCTGGCCGGCGTGCAGGCGCTAGTGGAATTCATGCGTGACTTCGAGCGGCGCCATGGATGATTCGATCGAAAAACGCCTGGCGCCGTTGCGCGCGGCCATCGACAGGCTCGACGCCGAACTGGTGCGGCTGCTAAACGAACGCGCGCAGCTCGCCGCCGACGTGGGAAAGGTCAAGGGCGAAGTCGACGCGCCGGTGCTGCGCACCGAGCGTGAAGCCGAAGTCGTGCGCAAGGTGACTGCGGTGTCGCACGGTCCGCTGCCGGCGACGGCCCTCGCCAACGTGTTCCGCGAAATCATGTCGGCGTGCCGAGCCCTCGAGCGGCCACTGACCGTCGCCTTCCTCGGCCCCGCGGGCACGTTCTCCGAGACCGCGATGCATCGGCAGTTCGGCACCAGCGTCAGCGGCCTCGCGTGCGCGACGCTTGACGAAGTGTTCCGCGCCACCGAGGCCGGTAGCGCCGAGGTCGGCATCGTGCCGCTCGAGAATTCGACCGAGGGCGCGGTGAGCCGCACGCTCGACCTGCTGCTGGCGACGCCGCTGAAACTGATGGCGGAACTGACCCTCACCGTCGACCACAATCTGCTGACGCACAGCGGGACCATGGACGGCGTGCAGCTCATCTGTGCGCACTCGCAGGCGCTCGCGCAGTGCGCCGGCTGGCTCGCGCAGCACTTTCCTGCGATCGAGCGCCGCGCGGTCGCGAGCAACGCCGAAGGCGCACGGCTCGCCTCCGACGACGCGTCGGTCGCCGCCATCGCCGGCGATCGTGCGGCGGCGCGCTATCAGTTGAGCGCGGTGGCTACACACATCCAGGACGATCCGAACAACCGCACGCGCTTCGCCGTTCTGGGCCGGCAGGCGACGCGGCCTTCGCAGGCTCCGGGGCGGGACAAGACATCGCTGATTCTGTCCGTGCCGAACAAGGCGGGAGCGGTGTTCCACATGCTCGAACCTCTGTCGCGGCACAGCGTGTCGATGACGCGGTTCGAGTCGCGTCCCGCGCGTGTCGGCACGTGGGAGTACTACTTCTACGTCGACGTCGAGGGCCATCAGGCCGATCCGAAGGTCGCCACGGCGCTCGCCGAGCTGCAGCGTGCCTGCGCCTTCTACAAGTGCCTGGGCTCGTATCCGGCCGAACGCTGAGCGAAGGGCGAACATGGCTGCAGTACCCCATCCGACCGAAGCCGTATCCGGCGCGCCCGATCACGTCCGGGCGATCGCGCCTTACCAGGCCGGCAAGCCGATCGAGGAGCTCGCGCGCGAATTCGGACTCGACCCGGCGACGATCGTCAAGCTCGCCTCCAACGAGAATCCACTCGGTGTGCCGGAGTCGGCGCGAAAGGCGATGGCGGCCGTGGTGCAGGATCTGGGGCGCTATCCGGATTCCAATGGCTTCGAACTGAAGGCGGCGCTGGCGGCACGTTACAACGTACCGGCCAGTTGGATCACACTCGGAAACGGCAGCAACGACATCCTTGAGCTCGCGGCAGCGGCAACGCTGGCGCCGGGGCGGAGCTGCATTTACGCACAGCATTCTTTCGCGGTGTACGCGCTGGCGACGCAGGCACGTGGCGCGCGGTCGATCGTCGTGCCCGCCCGGCAACTTGGGCACGATCTCGACGCGATGCTGGCGGCGGTTGCCGCGGACACGACGCTGGTCTACATCGCGAACCCGAACAATCCGACCGGCACGTATCTGCCGGCGGCTGCGATCGATGCCTTCCTGGGACGGGTGCCGGCGCGCGTGGTGGTCGTACTCGATGAGGCCTACAACGAGTACCTTCCGCCCGAGTTGCGCGTCGACAGCACACGCTGGGTGCGGCAGTACCCGAATGTGATCGTTTCGCGCACGTTCTCGAAAGCCTTCGGCCTCGCCGGGCTGCGGGTCGGCTACGGCCTGGCGCAGCCCGGTCTGACCGATTTGCTGAATCGCGTGCGCCAGCCATTCAATGTGAACAGCATGGCGCAGGCGGCTGCCCTGGCCGCGCTGACCGACGAGGACTTCCTGGCGCGCAGCTACGCGCTGAACCTGCGCGGCATGCAGCAGTTGACCGAAGCGTTCCGCGGCCTCGGCCTCGAATACATTCCGAGCGTCGGCAACTTCGTGCTGGTGAAGGTCGGGCCCGCCGGTCGTGTCTACCAGGAACTGCTGAAACGCGGCGTGATCGTCCGGCCGGTGGCCAATTACGGCTTGCCCGAGTGGCTGCGGGTCACAGTGGGCCTGCCCGAGGAGAACGCCGCTTTTCTCAAGGCGCTGCCGCAGGCCCTGCGCGACGCAAGCGCATGAGACTGGCGCTGCTCGGCGTCGGCCTGATTGGCGGATCGTTTGCTGCGGCGCTGCGGGCCGCGGGCGCAGTTCAGGAAGTTGTCGGCTGCGACCTGGATCCCGGCGCGCTGGCTGCGGCCCTCCGGCGCGGGATCCTCACGCAGACTGCTGGCGATGTCGCAGACGCCGTTCGCGGCGCCGATCTCGTCGTCGTGGCGACTCCGGTCGGCGCAACGCGCGCTGTCTTTGCGGCGATGGCGGGGTCGCTCAGCCCCGAGGCGATCATCACGGACGTCGGGAGCACGAAGAGCAGCGTGATCGAGGACGCGCGCACGGCGCTGGGCCCGCGGTTCTCGCACTTCGTACCGGCCCATCCCATTGCCGGCAGCGAACGTACGGGCGTGGAACACGCCGACGCCTCGATGTTCAGCGGACGCCTCGCCGTCCTCACGCCGACGCCCGGCACCGACGAACAGGCTGTCGCGGCCGTCGAGTCGCTTTGGCTCGCCGCGGGCGCCCGTACCGAGCGTCTTTCCGCGGAAACGCATGACCGCATCTTTGCGGCGGTCAGTCATCTACCGCATCTGCTGGCGTTCGCGCTGGTCGAGATGATCGCCGGTGCAGCGGATGCGCAGCTAAAGCTGGCTCACGCCGGCGCCGGCTTCCGTGACTTCACGCGCATCGCCGCGTCGAACCCGCAACTGTGGCGCGACGTCTGTCTCGCCAATCGCGCTCATCTGGCCCGTGAACTGCACAGCTACCGCGCTCGCCTGGAGACGCTACAACGCCTGCTCGACGCCGAAGACGGTGTGGCCCTCGAAGCGGTGTTCGCGAGGGCTGCGGCAATGCGCCGCGTGTCGGATGAAGACGCCAGCGGTTGAGCCAGCTCATCCGCCCGGACTAGCGCCGGACTTGCAGGGCGTCTGCCGGCGATCGCTCGAATTCCGCCGCTCGGAGTAGCCAATTCACGTTGAGCATCGCGGCCGCCCGCGGCCGATGTCAGCGGCCCTCCGCTCGTCGCGGGTTCGGTTCCTTTGAGCGGTGACCACGGGCAATGGCTTGCGCCCGTGGATAAGCTCCGTTCCGGAACCCGAACCCATGCAATCTCGCGGATTCACTCTGGTGGAAATGCTGGCCGTGATGACCATCTCGGCCATCCTGGTCGCGCTCGCGCTGCCGTCCTTCCGTTCGATCATCCGCAGCAGCCAGATCTCGAGCACCAGCAATGACCTGCTGGCTTCGATCGACCTGGCCCGGTCCGAGGCGATCCGCCGTAATGTGACCGTCAGCATCTGCCGCAGCCTCGATCCCCAGAACGTGGCGCCGAACTGCAGCAGCGCTGTCGCCAACGGCTATGCGGCCAACGACTGGTCCTCGGGCTGGATCACGTTCGCGAAGGCTCCCGCCAATCTCAACAACGCCGTCCTCGAAGCCGGCGACGAACTCATCGCGCGCCGGTCGCCGCCGGCGGTGCCGGCGCCGGAACGGCTGATCGTCGAGTCGACGATGAACAATCCGCAGCAGATGGCCTACGGCCCCAATGGCCTGCGTAGCGGCGGCAACTTCGGCACGTTCTTCATCGACCATCGCGATGTGCAGGTCGCGGTCCGCACGGCGCAGGCACGTTGCCTCGCGATCGGATTCACGGGGCGGGCGCGCGTCGCGGCGGTGGTCAACGATCTCTGTCCGGCGGCCTGATCCAATGGACGCCCGACTTTCCTTCCAGCGCGGCGTTTCGATGATCGAGGTGCTGGTCTCGCTGACCGTCGTCGCCTTCGGCCTGCTCGGGCTGGCTGGGCTGCAGGCGCGGTCGATGTCGTTCCAGAAGGATTCATTCGACCGCAAGGCGGCGGCCGAGGTGGCGGCCCAGATGGCCGAGCGCGTCCGCGCCAACTATGACGGGTTCACCGGCGGCAACTACAACCTGACGATGCTTCCGGCGGACCCGACTCCGAACGCGATTCCGGTCTGCGCCGATCCGCAGAACTGCACCGCAGCGGAAGTCGCTGCGCGCGACTGGGCCATGTGGCAGATCGACCTGCGTCGCCGCCTGCCCGTATCCGGGGCATATCTGGTCGCTCCCGCCAATTCGACCCAGATGAGGCTGATCATGGCCTGGCAGGAGGGTAAGGGCGATGACAATCAGGCCGCGGACCCGATCTGCAGCGTTGCGCCAGTGAACATCAATGACCCGCAGTACCGCTGCTTTTCGTGGATCCTGCACCCATGACGGCGCGACCCACCACTCGTGTGCGGGCGCGGGCCTTGCGCCAGCGCGGCCGCACGCTGGTCGAGCTGCTGATCGCGATCGTGCTCAGCCTGCTGATCGTTTCGGCGGTCGGGTCGCTTTACTACTTCACGAGCCAGTCGGCGCGGACGGCGCAGCAGAGCAGCAGCGCCGAGGAGCGCGGGCATACCGGCATGTTCCTGCTCGGCGAGCCGATCATGATGGCGGGCTTCGGCAACGTGAACAGCGGTGCGCTGTCGACACGCTTCGGCGCGGTCGCGCTGCAGGGACCGCACCTGCGGGCTTGCACCAACGCGCGCTTCAACGACCCGGCCAACCTCGATTTCACCTGTGTCCCGAGTGCAACGCCTGGAGATGCGCTATTCGTCGCATTCCAGGCCGAATCGGCAGCAGGCATCGCACCGCAGGGCACGCAGCCGTTGCGCGACTGCACCGGCGCGAATGCACCCCTGATCGGCGATGCGCTGACGGTGCGCAACGCCTATTCGATCGAGCAGACCGCTGGCGGCGCGCTCGAACTGCAGTGCCTCGGCAACGGCGGAGGCCAGCGGCAGGGGCTGATCCGTGACGTCGAGGACTTCAAGGTCTACTTCGCCTTCGACACGGCAGGATACAACCGCGCCGGGGTGAACCCCGCGAACTTCACGGTGCAGCCGTCGACCCTGCTGACCGCGGCTCAGATCAATGCGATGCCGGTCGTGCAGAACGAGGACCCGAACACCTCGGCATCGAACGCGTGGAACCACGTTGTTGCGGTACTCGTCTGCCTGCAGTTGCGTGCCACGGAGGCGGGTTCAACGCCCGACGGTGTGTCGCGTTACCGCCCCTGCCCGCAGAACGAAGTGGAGGCGGCAACGGGAACGGCGGAAGTCGCGGTCAACGACGGCTTTGCGCGCCGCACCGTTGTCCAGGTTTTCACGCTGCGCGCGCGCGCCCAGGCCGCGCCGGCCTCTCAGTTCCAGCCATGAACGCATTTCTCCACGACTCCTCCTCCGGCGCGCGGCAGCGCGGCGTGATCCTGCCGATCGTGCTCGTCGTGATGATGGTGGTCACCACGCTGGTGATCACGCATGTGCGCCGCGGCATCGTCGACGAACGGCTGGCGTCCAACTGGAGTAGCGCGATTTCGAACCAGACCTCGACCGAGTCCATCCTGCGGATGTGCGAACTGCGGGTGCTGACGGTCGAGCGACAGGGCTGGGATACACCGCTGCCGTCGAATCAGTTCAACCAGAACGGAATCCCGGCCTGGCGCAGCAACGTTGCGGCGAACCTGGTCAAGACCGTGCCGCCGAACGATCTGCCGAAAGGCGCCAGCAGCGCGGTCTGCATCATCGAGAACGCAACCGATGAACTGACGCCCGACGTCAACCTGGCCAGCAGCAACGAGCAGAACCGCGGCCGCTCGGGCACCGAGCCGAACCTGCGCAAGTACCGGTTCACGGCGGTGCTGACGTTCCCGGATTCGACCGCCTTTGGTGCCGTTACCTACCGTTCCCAGAGTGAGATCCGCTGGATGATTCAGTGACGTTTTCGAGGACCGCACACCGACCGAGGGGGGCCAGGGGTGCTGCGAATCGGAGCATGCGATGAAACATAACCAATCGAACCTGCCGAAGCCGCGTTTCCGTACGGGGCGCATCGCCCGGGCGCTCGTGCTGCTGCTGACGCAGGCGATCGTGATGCAGCCCGCCGCCTTCGCGGCGACCTGGAACATCGCGCAGCAGCCGCTGTTCACGATCAACCCGGTGTATCCGAACGCCGTGTTCATGATCGACGACTCGTGGTCGATGAACGACTACCGACTGCCGCCGCCGACGTTCTTTTCGCAGAACAACCGCTGGCCGCAGCCGGGCAATGTCACGGTTCGCTATGGCGCTGGAACGCGGGTTGTCGCGGCCCACGACGAGTTCACGCTGCGGTCGGCCGTCCACAACCCGCTCGCCTATGACCCGGCGATTACGTATACGCCGTGGAACGACAACGACAAGCCGCAGGCCGCGCAGGGTGCGCGGCCGACGCGTGCGCAGAATTACCCGCCGGCCGACATCGGCGGCACCGGTGCCGTCGCAAACACGGCGCGTATGACCGAGCGCGACATGCGCTTCCGCGACTTTGTCAATGGCAACCAGAACTCACCGCGGATCTGGCCCACGAAATCAAGAGGTAGTGTCGGTGGCAACGGCACGTATGCGACCGGGAGCCTCGCCGCGGACCAGTGGGCGTGGAACGGGGGGAGCCTGCGCTGGGAGCAGCCGATCGCCAACCCGGCGGGCACCGCGATCTATCCGCCTCTGCCGGGCGACGGTCCGCAGGCGGCGGATCTCTTCACCAATCCGCCGCTGGTCTGCAACGCGACGCCGCCCTGCGTGCAGTGGAATCCGATCTTCGGCCAGGTGTGTGTCCAGACCCAGCAGGTGCAGACCGGGACGACGACGGTCTGCGACCAGTATCAGACGGTTGCGGTCTTCGGCAACGTCTGTGTCCAGTACCAGCAGGTTCAGACGGGCTGGACCAACGGTGCCTGCAACACCTGGCAGCAGCAGATTGTCGGGTACACGAATGGCCAGTGCCTGAACTGGCAGACGGTTCCGGACTACCAGACGCAGTGCCAGATGGTCACGGTGGTCGACGCGACCTCGGAAACCGGCTATCGCCAGGTCCAGCAATGCCAGCAGGTGCAGATCGGCAGTCACCAGCAGTGCATGCAGTATCAGCAGGATCCTGTCTTCGGGCAGGTCTGCATCGCGTACGACCAGGTGCCGGTTTACGCCAACCAGTGCGTGCAGTACCAGAACCAGCAGACGGGAACGACCCAGCAGTGCATCGCGTCGCACCAGGATCCCGTCTACACCAACCAGTGCGTGCAGTACCAGCAGCAGCAGATCGGCCAGACCTGCGTCGCGACCGACCCCAATTGGGTCTGCCCGCCGGCCAACATCACGCAGGACAACCTGACTCCGGCGCGCTATTACCGATATGAAGGGCCGGTGCCGGCATCGGACGACGACCTCGCGACCATCAGCAACTACCGGCTGGTCGAAGTCGACCGTGCCGTAAACACGACGTTCCCTGTGCCCGTCGATCCGCGCACCGGTGCGGTACGGACGCGCGACGACTGCGCCGCCGGGACGACGTGCACGCGCCTCGAGGAGATGCAGAACTACGCCAACTGGTTCACCTACTACCGCCACCGCCTGTTCGCGGCGATCGCGGTGACTTCACAGGCCGCGGCCGACCTCAAGGGCGATCTCTCGGCCCTGCGGCTGGGCTACGGGCGCATCAACTACTTCGACAACGGCCCGGATCCGTGGAACCCTTACGGCGCGCGATTGAACGGCAATAACTTCCCGAGCCTCGACAACGATCCGCAGCCGCCGCCGCATCCGGGAGCTCTTGTCCGCGGCGTGCGCGACTTCACCGATGCGCCGGGTAACCAGGAGCGTCAACAGTTCTTCGACTGGATCTTCTCGCTCAACTGGGTCGGCTCGACGCCGAACCGCGAAGCGATCAATTCGATCGGTACCTATTACCTCGGCAGCAGCGACTTCGGGCCGTGGTCGGACAATCCGGGCCATGGCGGCGGCCGCAGCGGCGACCAGCACGCGGCCTGCCGGCGCAGTTTCGCGATCCTGGCGACCGACGGCGAGTGGACGGCGATTCCGAACGTTCCGCCGGTGCCGCCGGCGCAGCCCTTGATCACCGCAGCACCGGCCGATCCGGTCGGAGCCGGCAACGGTACCGTGACGGCGACGCTCGCGACGAGCGGACCACAGATGACCGGGTCGGGCCTGTACGCGAACCTGACCTACAACTACGACCCGTCCGTCGAAGTCCAGTACTCGACCGGCAACGGCGGGGTGACGCAGACGCTGACGGACGTTGCGCTCTACTGGTGGAACCGCGACCTGCGGCCCACCGTGCCCAACGCCGTGCAGAAGCGGCCGAACCGTCCGGACGATTCGTTCTGGCAGAACATGACAACCTTTGTCGTCGGCTACGGCCTGAACGCTTCGATGGATACGCCGGCGGTGCGGGCGCAGGTGGCCGCGGGGCAGGCCGTTAACTGGCCGCTGGTCGACATCAATCCGGCACTGACGACCGGTGGCGAACGCGTCAACGACACGATGCGCGCCGCGCTGGCAACGCGCGGGGACTTCTACTCCGCAAACGACCCGGACCAGATGCGCGGCCGGGTCCGCGGCGTGTTCCGCGCGATTGCGCAGCAGGCGTTTTCGGGGACCGGCCTCGGCTCGACCAGCGCGCAGCTGACGGTCGGCTCGACGCTGTTCCGCGCGTCATTCACGACGCAGGTGTGGACCGGCAACCTGCAGGCCTTCGATGCCATCGCGGCCGCCAATGCGGCGATGAACAACCAGCCTGAGCCGGCGCCGCTCTGGAACGCGACCTTCCCGCAGTGGGACCAGCGCAACCTCGTCACGTCGACAGCTGTCAACACGGCGCTCTCGTTCACGAGCTACAACACGCTGACAGCGCAGCAGCAGGCCGATCTGGTTTCCTCGGACGTCATGGACTACGTTCGCGGCCGGCAAGTGGGGCTGGAGGTCAACAACCTCGACAACAATGGTCAGACCAAGGGCTGGCGCGTGCGTTCGACCGTGCTCGGGACGATCGTGTCGTCGACGCCGCGGCACTCCAAGGCGCCGAACTTCAGCTACCAGGTCAACCCGGCGGCCGGCGGCGGCGCGAGCTATGCGGCCTACGTCGCGAACAACGCCAGCAACCGGCGCGCCACGGTCTTCGTCGGCGCCAACGAAGGCATGTTCCATGCGTTCGATGCCAATCCGAACGCGAACCAGGGCGGTGGGCGCGAGCTGTTTGCGTATGTTCCGCGCAGCACCTATCCGTACCTGAAGGAACTGATCAACCCCGAGTACACGCACCGCTACTTCGTTGACGGGCCGGTGGTCGAGGGTGACGTCTATCTGAATGGAACCTGGAAGACCGTCGTGATGGGGTCCAGCGGCGCCGGTCCGGCCGGGTTGTTCGCGCTCGACGTGACGACGCCCGAGAATTTCGGTCCGAACAATGTGCTGTGGGACATTACGCCGGCCGAAGAGCCCGATCTCGGCAAGGTGATGGGCAACGGCTACATCGGCAGCGTCAAGTGGGGCGCAAATGGCGGCAAGTGGGTCGCGCTGGTGCCGAACGGATACCAGAGCACCAACAACCGCGCCGTGCTGCTCATGATCGATATGGCGACCGGGCAAACCTTGAGCAAGATCGATACCTGCAAACTGAACAACGGCGCGTCGTTCGGCAACGGCGCACAGGGAGGCCGTTGCGCGCAGACGGCGATCAATGGCCTCGCCAATGTCACGCCGATCTTCGACGCCAACCGTAACATCGTCGGCGCGTATGCGGGCGACTACCAGGGGAACCTCTGGAAGTTCGACCTGAGTTCGAACAATTCGGCGAACTGGCGCATCGATACCGAGGATCCGAACGACGGCTCGGGCAACACGCCGATCCCGCTTTTCACCGCGGTCAATGCCCAGAACCAGCCGCAGCCGATCACGGCGGCGCCACGCGCCAGCACGCACCCGTACGGCGGCAGCTACGTGATCATCGGCACCGGCAAGTTCTTCGAGTACCCGGATCAGTCGAGCACCGACGTGCAGTCGATCTACGGCCTGTGGGTGCGGCCGGGGGACAAGGCGCCGATCGTAATGGCCGACATCCAGAAGTTCGGCTGGACCGAGACCACCCAGAACAACCAGACCGTACGGACGCTGACTGGAACCGGCGGGTTCTCGTGGCGCGCCAAGCGCGGCTGGTCGGTCGATCTCGAGGTCAACAATGCGGCTGCGGGCGAGCGGATCGTCGCCGACCCGTCGATTGAGCGCGGCGTGTTGACCATGGCCTCGTTCCAGCCGAGCACGACGAGCGATCCGTGCGAGGGAGGCGGGACTTCGTTCCTGTATGCGATTCCGATGGACGCCGCGATCGGGCCCATCACTGGGGTCAAGATCAACGGCGTGATCGGCGCGATCATGGATGTCGAGACGCCGCCGCCGCAGCTGCAGATCTCGAACTCGCTGAGCGCAGCCGAGACGCAGCAGGCACTGCAGAACCCGCGCTTCACGCGCCGCGGCGACGGCACCTACTCGGTGAACGCCCCCGATCTGACCTGCGGCAAGCTGCTGAGCCAGATCAACGTGCAGACCGGATACGTGCCTCAGCAGTGCCAGGGCGTGTTCCCGATCCGGGCGTGGCGTCCGGTCCGGTGATGGCACAGATGATGCATCGTGAAACCTCCCGCCCGGGCAGGGCGGAAGGTTTCACGCTCATCGAACTCGTGACGGTCATGGCGATCGTCGCGATCCTGTCGGCGATCGCCATTCCGCAGTACTTCCAGTACATCGCGCGCGGTCACCGCAGCGAAGCGCGTGCGACGCTGACGCAGGCAGCGCAATGGATGGAGCGCTGGCGGACCGAGCGCAACAGCTACCAGGACCCCGCGAATGCGCCCAATCCGCCTGCCTTGCCGGCGGCCCTGCAGAACTCGCCCGCGTCCGGGAATCCGATGTACAACATAACCGTTGCCACGCCGGCACCGGGTCAGTACACGCTGTCTGCGACGCCGATCAACCCGGGACCAATGGCAAACGATGCCTGCGGCACGCTCACACTGGACAGCACGGGCCTCCGGGGAGTGACCGGCCCGCTCGACATCAATACCTGCTGGGGTCGCTGAGTCGCCGCGGTCTGCGTGGCATCATCGCCACGTGACCTCGTGGCCCGCCGTCCTGACCGTTGATCCGATCCGCCGCGCCTCCGGCGCGGTGCGACTGCCTGGATCCAAGAGCATTTCCAACCGCGCGCTGCTGCTGGCCGCACAGGCCGAAGGCGTGACGACGCTCGAGGGTCTGCTCGATGCCGACGACACGCGCGTGATGCGCGAAGCGCTGGGCGCACTCGGCGTAGCAATCACCGAAGATTGCGGCGTGGTGCGCGTGCAGGGATGCGGAGGCGAGTTTCCGGTGCGCGAAGCAGAGTTGTTCCTCGGCAACGCCGGCACGGCGTTCCGTTCTCTGACGGCCGCGTTGGCATTCACCGGGGGCAGCTACCGGCTCGACGGGGTGGCGCGAATGCGCGAGCGGCCGATCGGCGACCTGGTCGAGGCGCTGAACGCGCTCGGCGCGCGGATCGAGTATCTGGAGCGGCCGGGCTTCCCGCCGCTGCATGTTCGGTCGGTCGACGCAATCAAATCCGATTGCGCCAGCGTGCGCGGCGATGTGTCGAGCCAGTACCTGACTGGCCTGCTGATGGCTGCGCCGTTGTGCGCGCCCCGGGGTGGTTTGACGATCACAGTCGAAGGCACACTGATCTCCCGGCCATACGTCGACATGACGCTGGCACTGATGCGCCGCTTTGGGGTCGAGGTCGTGCGCGATCGTGACGAGTTCGCCGTGCCTCGCGTCCGCTATCGCTCGCCGGGGCGGTTCGTGGTCGAGGGCGATGCGTCGACGGCGTCGTACTTTCTGGCGCTCGGCGCCCTCGCGGGCGGGCCGGTGCGTGTTTTCGGCGTCGGCCGCGATAGCGTCCAGGGTGACGTTGGCTTCGCCGATGCGCTCACCGCAATGGGGGCGCAGATCGCTCGCGGCGACGATTTCATTGAAGCCGCCGCCCCGCCGCGCGGCAGGTTGCGTGGCATCGATGGCGATTTCAATCACATTCCCGACGCGGCGATGACGCTCGCGGTGGCTGCGCTGTTTGCCGAGGGGCCGAGCACGCTGCGCAACATCGGCTCCTGGCGCGTGAAGGAGACCGACCGTATCGTTGCGATGGCGACCGAACTGCGAAAGCTCGGTGCCCAAGTCGACGAAGGTCCAGACTGGTTGCGGATTCATCCACCTGTCCGGGTGCTCGAAGCCACCGTGGAGACCTACGACGATCACCGCATGGCCATGAGCCTGTCGTTGGCCGCGGTCGGCGGCCTGCCGGTCCACATCCGTGACCCGAAGTGCGTTTCGAAGACCTTCCCCGAGTACTTCGAAGCGCTGGCCAGTCTCGTGTCGGATGCTACGACTCATGCAGCGTTGCTCGATCCGGTGCGATCGTCGTCGTGAACCACGAACTTCCGGTCATTGCGATCGACGGCCCAACGGCGTCAGGTAAGGGAACCATCGCGCAGGCTGTGGCGCGCCACCTCGGGTTCCACTATCTCGACAGCGGTGCGCTCTATCGCCTGCTGGCGCTGCTCGCGGTCAATCGTCGTGTCGACGTGCACGACGGGCAGAGCCTCGCTGTGCTGGCCGCCGACCTGCGGCCGACGTTCCGGCGGGATCGGGTCCTCCTTGACGACATGGATGTCACCGACGCCATCCGCACCGAGGAGATCAGCCGCGCCGCTTCGCACGTGGCCGTCCATCCCGCAGTCCGTTCGGCCTTGCTCGCCCTGCAGCGTCGTTGTCGCACCGTGCCGGGCCTGGTCGCGGATGGGCGCGACATGGGCACCGTGGTCTTCCCCGACGCGGCACTGAAGGTGTTCCTGACCGCGAGCGTCGCGGCCAGAGCCGCGCGCCGATATAAGCAGTTGATGGGAAAAGGAATTTCGACTAACATTGCCGACCTTTCGCGGGAGCTGGAAGCGCGCGACCGGCGCGATACCGAGCGCTCGGCAGCGCCCCTGCGGCCCGCGGAAGATGCCTACCGGCTCGACTCGTCCGATCTCACGATCGACGAGGTTGTGGCACAGGTGCTCAACTGGTTTGCCTCCTTGCGGGACAGTCCGCAGGGCGAAGCCGGCTGAGTAGCCGGGCGGGGGATCCGCCGGGCAGGGCAGTACAGCAGTAGCAGCAAAGGGTGCAGCAGGGACGTCTTTGTCGCGGGCGCCGGCCCGTTCAGGTTTTCCCCGCTGCGAGTCGATAACTCCGCCGAGGCGCAAGGCCGAAGCGTGAATTGCAGTGTTCTTCTGGGTCCTTACATGTCATCCGTCGCAACGCACAGCAGCACCAGCAAGTCCGAGAGTTTTGCCGCCCTCTTCGAAGAGAGCCTGAACCGTCAGGAGATGAAGCAGGGCGAAGTGATCACGGCCGAGGTGGTCCGTGTCGACTACAACTTCGTCGTGGTCAATGCCGGCCTCAAGTCCGAGGCCTACATCCCGCTTGAGGAATTCAAGAACGACGCCGGCGAACTCGACGTCAAGCCCGGCGACTTCGTTTCGGTCGCGATCGAGTCGCTCGAGAATGGTTATGGCGACACCATCCTGTCGCGCGACAAGGCCAAGCGCCTCGCCGCATGGATGAACCTCGAGAAGGCGCTCGACAGCGGCGAACTGGTCAGCGGCACGATCACCGGCAAGGTCAAGGGCGGCCTGACGGTCATGACCAACGGCATTCGTGCGTTCCTGCCGGGATCGCTGGTCGATACGCGTCCGGTCAAGGACACGACACCGTACGAAGGCAAGACGCTCGAGTTCAAGGTCATCAAGCTCGACCGCAAGCGCAACAACGTCGTTGTCTCGCGCCGTGCGGTGGTCGAGGCCAGCATGGGCGAGGAACGCGCCAAGCTGCTCGAGAACCTCAAGGAAGGTGCGATCGTCAAGGGCACGGTCAAGAACATCACCGACTACGGCGCGTTCGTCGACCTCGGCGGCATCGACGGCCTGCTGCACATCACCGACCTGGCGTGGCGCCGTGTGCGGCACCCGAGCGAGGTCGTGCAGGTCGGCCAGGAGATCACCGCCAAGGTCCTGAAGTTCGATCAGGAGAAGAACCGCGTTTCGCTCGGCGTCAAGCAGCTCGGCGAGGATCCATGGGTCGGGCTGGCGCGCCGCTACCCGCAGGGCACCCGGCTGTTCGGCAAGGTCACCAACATCACCGACTATGGCGCGTTTGTCGAGATCGAGGCCGGCATTGAAGGCTTGGTTCACGTCTCCGAAATGGACTGGACCAACAAGAACGTCGATCCGAAGAAGGTCGTGCAGCTCGGCGACGAGGTCGAAGTGATGGTGCTCGAGATCGACGAGGAGCGCCGCCGCATCAGCCTCGGTATGAAGCAATGCAAACCGAATCCGTGGGACGACTTCGCGCACTCGCACAAGAAGGGTGACAAGGTCAAAGGCCAGATCAAGTCGATCACGGACTTCGGCGTCTTTATCGGGCTGCCGGGCGGCATCGACGGCCTGGTGCACCTGTCGGATCTCTCGTGGAGCGAGAGCGGCGAGGATGCCGTGCGCAAGTACAAGAAGGGCGACGAGATCGAAGCGATGGTGCTGGCGATCGACACTGAGCGCGAGCGCATCTCATTGGGTGTCAAGCAGCTCTCGGGGGATCCGTTCACGAACTTTGCCGCCGGCCACGAGAAGGGCTCGGTCGTCACCGGTCAGGTGAAGACGGTCGACGCCAAGGGCGCGGTCGTCGACCTCGGCGGCGACATCGAGGGCTACCTGCGCGCTTCGGAGATTTCGGCCGACCGCGTCGAGGATGCCCGCAATCACCTGAAGGAAGGTGATACTGTCAACGCGATGATCATCAACGTCGACCGCAAGAACCGCAACATCAACCTGTCGATCAAGGCGAAGGACAGCGCCGAGACGTCGGCCACGATGGAGCGGATGCAGGCCGAGGCGCAGACCGGCACGACCAATCTCGGTGCGCTGCTGAAGGCGAAGCTCGATACGCAGAGCAAGTAAGCGGAGCCCGTCATTGAAGACGATGACCAAATCGGAGTTGATCGCGCGACTGGCTGAGCGCAACCCCCGCTTGGTCGCGCGCGACGCCGATGAAGCCGTCAACACCATGCTCGACGCGATGACCGAAGCGCTGGCCGCCGGCCAGCGCATCGAGATCCGAGGCTTCGGCAGCTTTGCCCTGAACTACCGTCCGCCGCGAGTCGGACGCAACCCGAAGTCGGGAGATCGTGTCCAGGTGCCGGCCAAGTACGTGCCGCACTTCAAAGCCGGCAAGGAACTGCGTGAGCGGGTTGACGGCGAGGCCGGCTCCGCCAACGGTGAAGACGACGAGTAGATCGAGCCAACGAACGGGCCGCGCCTTGGCGCGGCTTTTTTTTGCCCCTGGCGCGCGCTTGCCGCGGCCGCCCGCCTGCGGTGCTTGCCTACAATGCCCACTTCGTCGGTCGACTCGAAGCCTCGGGAGGGGACGATGCGGTTACTGGCGTGGCTCGTAAGACTGGCTTTCTTCCTGCTGGTGCTCTGGTTTGCGCTGAAGAACACGACCCCGGTGCCGGTGCGCATCACCGCGAACGTGACCTTCGAGCACGTGCCGCTGATCCTGGTAATGCTGGTCTGCATCGCCGTGGGAGCGTTGCTCGGTGCGCTGGCGCTGGCGCTTCCGATCTACCGGATTCGGCGTGAGGTCACGAGCCTGCGGCAGCAAGCGCCGCCGCCGACGGGCACGGAGTCCGTCGCCGACCGCATGGCCTCTGCGGCGCGCCAGTCGGGCGCGGTCGTCGAGGTCGCGGGCGAGATGGCGCGCCACTAGGTCCGCGATCGACGCATGCGCGACCCAAGCGTGAGCGGGCCCTGATGGAGTTCGAGCTGTGGTACCTCGTCGTGCTGCCGCTGGTGTTCGCGGCCGGCTGGTTCGGCCGCGCCTTCGAATCGCGCATGCGTGCGGCCGACAACGCGGCGCTACCGCACTCCTACTTCCGCGGGTTGAACCTGCTGTTGAACGACCAGCACGACAAGGCGATCGATGCGTTCATCGAAGTCGTCAAGCTCGATCCGGAGACGATCGAACTGCACCATGCCCTGGGCAATCTCTTCCGCCGCCGCGGCGAGTTCGACCGCGCCGTCCGCATCCACACCCACCTGCTCAATCGCGCTGACCTGCCCGCGCGCGAGCGCTCGCGCGCGCTGGCCGAACTCGGGCAGGACTACCTCAAGGGCGGGCTGCTCGACCGGGCCGAAGACGCGTTCACGCGCCTGCTCGAGGACCGCAACCATCGCTTCGAAGCGCAGCGCGCGTTGCTGCGCATCTACCAGATGGAGCGCGAATGGTCCAAGGCGATCGACTGTGCCCGCCGCCTCGAAAGCGAGGCCGGCGAGAACCACCAGACCGCGATTGCGCACTTCCGCTGCGAGATTGCCGAAGCCGCCATTGCCTCGGGACGATTCGACGAAGCACAGGCGGCGGTGGATGATGCGCTGGCCACAGACCGTAAGTCGGTTCGTGGATTGATCCTTGCGGGCGATCTGGCCGAGCGACAGGGAGAAGCCGAGGAAGCATTGCGCCTCTGGCGGCGGGTCGAGGGCGCGTCGCGTGAGCACCTGCCGTTGATTGCATCAAAGGTCAGCGCGACCCTGGACCGGCTCGGCCGCCGTGACGAGGCGCTCAACTGGCTGCGACGCTCGCTTTCGGACGCACCGTCGATCGACCTGCTGGACACTGCCTATGCGCGGACCGCCGAATGGCAGGGAGCCGCCGCTGCCGAGACACTGGTGGCAGACGAACTCAAGCGGCACCCATCCTTGCTCGGCTTCGAGCGCCTGGCTGAAGCGCGTCTGGCACTGAACCCGGGCGACGAGGAACTCGCTTCGATGAGCGCGTTGCTGAAGGGCCACGCGCGCAAGCTTGCGCGCTTTCGCTGCAACAAGTGCGGCTTCCGCACCCGCGAATACCACTGGAACTGTCCCGGCTGCAGCAGCTGGGACAGTTATCCGCCGCGACGGGTCGAGGAGGTCGATGGTGCGTGACGAAGCCGCCGCGCTCGCGCTGCCGACGATCGATCAGACGATCGGCAACACGCCGCTGGTGCGCCTGCAGCGCCTTCCGGGAGCCGACAATGCGCGGCGCGGCAACTTGATCCTCGGCAAGCTCGAAGGCAACAACCCCGGCGGCTCGGTCAAGGATCGGCCAGCGTATTCGATGATCCGCCGCGCCGAAGAGCGCGGCGAAATCCGGCCGGGCGACCGCCTGATCGAAGCGACCAGCGGCAATACCGGGATCGCGCTCGCGATGATCGCCGCGATGAAAGGTTACCGGATGACGCTGCTGATGCCGGACAACCTCAGCGCCGAGCGGCGCGCCAGCATGGCGGCCTATGGCGCGGAGCTGATCCTCACGCCGGCCAGCAAGGGCGGCATGGAATACGCACGCGACCTCGCCATGCAGATGCAGGCCGAAGGTCAGGGGCGGGTGCTGGACCAGTTTGCGAACCCGGACAATCCGCGCGCGCACTACGAGGCCACCGGACCTGAAATCTGGCGCGACACCGACGGCGGCATCACGCACTTCGTCAGCGCGATGGGGACGACAGGAACGATCATGGGCGTCGGGCGCTACCTGAGGGAACACAGCCCGGCCATCCAGATCGTCGGTGCGCAGCCGGCCGAGGGCTCGCATATTCCGGGCATCCGCAAATGGCCTGACGCGTACCTTCCGAAGATCTATCAGCCGTCGCGCGTCGATCGGCTCGAGCTCGTGAGCCGGGCCGACGCCGAGGCGATGGCCCGACGGCTGAGCGCGGAGGAAGGCATCAGCTGCGGCCCGTCGGCGGGAGGGGCCTGCCTGATCGCGCTGAGAATCGCTGCGGAGGTGCAGGACGCGACGATCGTCTTCGTCGTCTGCGACCGCGGCGACCGCTACCTCAGCACGGGCCTCTTCGGTTGACGGGTCCTGGTGTGCGGCTCTCGCCACAGGCCCTTCGTCCAGAAGTGCGATAGCGCGTCGCGCGCGGGCTTGATGTCGAGCCCCTGTCCGCGCAGCCAGCCGTCGTCGTAGCAGGTGGCGAGATAGCGCTCGCCGCCATCGCACAGCAGCGTCACCACTGCGCCGCGCCGGCGCGTCCGCTTCATCTCTGCGAGCAGTTGGACACAGGCGATCAGGGCCGTGCCGGTCGATGGTCCCACCTTGCGGCCGAGCACGCCTTCGAGGAAGCGGGCGGCGCCGAACGACGCCGCGTCTGGCACGCGGAACGAGCGGTCGATCACGTGCCGGTTGAAGCTCGGTTCCACGCGCGGCCGGCCGATGCCCTCGATGCGCGAGGCCCCGCGGTGCGTGATCGAGGCATCGCCGTTAACGCAGTAGTCGTGGAAGACCGAATTCTCAGGATCGGCCAGCGCGATTCGCGTCGGATGCCTGCGGTACCGGACGTATCGGCCCAGCGTGGAACTGGTGCCGCCTGTCCCTGCGCCGACGACAATCCATTCCGGCACGGAGTGAGGTTCGTTTCGCATCTGCTCGAAGATCGATTCGGCGATGTTGTTGTTGCCGCGCCAGTCGGTTGCCCGCTCCGCGTACGTGAACTGGTCCATGTAGTGGCCGCCCGCGCGCTCGGCGAGACGTGCAGCCTCGTGGTAGACCGCGGCGGGTGAATCGACCAGGTGGCAGCGCCCACCGTGAAACTCGATCAGCGCAATCTTTTCGCGCGAGGTCGAGCACGGCATCACGGCGATGAAGGGCACGCCCACCAGTCGCGCGAAGTACGCCTCCGATACCGCGGTCGACCCCGAAGACGCCTCGACCACGGTCGTGCGCGGGCCGATAAGGCCGTTGCACAGGCCGTAGAGAAACAGCGAGCGCGCGAGGCGGTGCTTGAGGCTGCCGGTCGGATGAACCGACTCGTCCTTGAAGTACAGCGGGCAGTCCGGAACGCCCGGAATGTCGACGCGCAACAGATGCGTGTCGGCCGAGCGCGCGAAATCCGCGTCGATGCGGCTGACCGCCTCGTCGCACCAGGACCGCCACTCGGGTGGACGGTTCATGGACGCGGGTTCAGGCGACGGCCAGCGGAATCTTGCCGATCTTCGCCTGCCATTCCTTCGGTCCTGTCTGATGCACTGAAGTGCCGTCGGCGCTGACCGCGACAGTGACCGGCATGTCCTTCACGTCGAACTCGTAGATCGCCTCCATGCCAAGGTCGCCAAAGCCGACGACTTTTGCTCCCTTGATCGCTTTGGCGACCAGGTACGCCGCACCGCCAACGGCCATCAGGTACGCGCTGCGATGCTTGCGGATCGCTTCGATGGCTACGGGGCCGCGCTCGGCCTTGCCGATCATCGCGATCAGCCCGGTCTGCGCCAGCATCATCTCGGTGAACTTGTCCATGCGCGTTGCAGTCGTCGGGCCCGCGGGTCCGACCACTTCATCGCGTACCGGGTCGACCGGCCCGACGTAGTAGATCACGCGATTGGTGAAGTCGACGGGAAGCTTCTCGCCCTTCGCGAGCATGTCCTGGATGCGCTTGTGCGCGGCGTCGCGGCCGGTCAGCATCCTGCCGTTCAGCAGCAGCGTCTGGCCGGGCTTCCACGCTGCCACCTGCTCCTTCGTCAGCGTTTCGAGGTTGACGCGCGTGCTCTTCTGCGCGTCGGGCTGCCAGTTGACCTTCGGCCAGCTGTCAAGCGAAGGCGGATCGAGATACGCTGGTCCCGAACCATCGAGCACGAAGTGCGCGTGCCGCGTCGCCGCGCAGTTGGGAATGATCGCGACCGGCTTGCTCGCCGCGTGCGTCGGATACATCTTGATCTTGACGTCGAGCACGGTCGACAGGCCGCCGAGTCCCTGCGCGCCGATGCCGAGTGCGTTGACCTTGTCGTAGAGCTCGACCCGAAGCTTCTCGACGTCGGTCTTCGCGCCGCGCTTCAGCAGGTCGGACATGTCGATGTCGTCCATCAAAGCTTCCTTGGCCATCGCCATCGCCTTCTCCGCGGTGCCGCCGATGCCGATGCCGAGCATGCCCGGCGGGCACCAGCCGGCGCCCATGGTCGGCACCGTCTTCAGCACCCAGTCGGCGATCGAGTCGCTCGGATTGAGCATGACGAACTTGCTCTTGTTCTCGGAGCCTCCGCCCTTGGCTGCCACCGTTACTTCGACCGTGTCTCCGGGAACGAGCTGAACGCTGATCACGGCCGGCGTGTTGTCCTTCGTGTTCTTGCGACCGAACTCGGGCGGATCGACGACCGACGCGCGCAGCACGTTGTCCGGGTTGAGGTAGCCGCGCCGCACGCCCTCGTTGACTGCGTCGTCGAGCGAACCGTTGAAGCCCTCCCAGCGCACGTCCATGCCGATCTTCAGAAAGACGTTGACGATGCCGGTGTCCTGGCAGATCGGCCGGTGGCCCTCGGCGCACATGCGCGAGTTGGTCAGGATCTGCGCGATGGCGTCCTTGGCAGCAGCGCTTTCCTCGGCCTCGTAGGCTCGCGCGAGGTGGCTGATGTAGTCCGCCGGGTGGTAGTAGCTGATGAACTGCAGCGCGCCGGCGATGCTCTCGACAAGGTCGTCCTTGCGAATCGTGGTCATGGGGGCTCCTGGTGTCCGCTGTCGGACGGTCCTACGGCAACGGCCGGTCGCCCACGTACGTCGCGTGATCGGTGGCAGCGATCGACATGGGCGACTGCGGGAACATGGTGCGAACCGCCGTCTGCGCGAGCGGCACCTGGTCCCGGCTGTGGGCGGCGTCGATGAATGTCCTCTGCGGATGCATCGAGCTTATCTTGACGATCGCCGGATTGACCTTGAGCACACTTCCGTGCAAGGGCACGCCAGTACGCCGGTCCAGCCGGGCGAAAAATGGCAATTCTAGCGAGCGAAGGTTTGCCGTTCTCGCTCTTGAGTTGCGGCGCGCCGCCACCACATCAGGAACGTTCCGACGCAGCCTCAATCCAATGCGTTGATTCGCAAGGGTAAATCCGGAGCTGTTCGAATGTAGCCACGGGCACAATACGAAATCCTGGGGCGCCGCCGATTGGCTAGACTGCGTGCGGCCCCAGCAGTCAATCTAACCTTACCCAACTCTCTGTGGAGATCCTATGAAGCGTATCGCTCTGTTCGTCCTGACGAACCTTGCGATCATGGTCGTACTGATGCTGTTCCTCACGGTCCTCTCGGCCGTTTTCGGCATCAATTTCAACATCGGCGGGCAGACGCTTAACCTCGGCGCACTGGCCATCTTCTCGCTCGTGGTCGGGTTCACCGGCGCGATCATCTCGCTGTTGTTGTCCAAGACCATGGCTAAGTGGAGCACCGGCGCGCAGGTGATTCGCCAGCCGTCGAACGCGATGGAGTCGTGGCTTGTCGACGCCGTGCGCCGGCACGCCGACAAGGCCGGCATCGGCATGCCCGAAGTCGCTGTGTACGAGGGCGATCCGAATGCATTTGCGACGGGCGCCTTCAAGAACTCGGCGCTGGTGGCAGTGTCGACCGGCCTGCTGCAGTCGATGAGCAAGGAGGAAGTCGAGGCCGTACTCGCGCACGAGGTGTCGCACATCTCCAATGGCGACATGGTCACAATGACACTTCTGCAGGGCGTGATGAACACCTTCGTCGTGTTCCTGTCGCGCGTCGTTGGCTACTTCGTCGATCGCGTGCTGCTGAAGAACGAGGGTGACCGGCCGGGCATCGGTTTCTTCCTGACCACGATCGTGCTCGATATCGCGCTCGGCTTTCTCGCGGCGATCGTCGTCGCCTGGTTCTCGCGCCGGCGCGAGTTCCGTGCCGACGCGGGTGCCGTGACGCTGATGGGCTCGAACCGCCCGATGATCAACGCGCTGGCGCGGCTCGGCGGCATGCAGCCGGGGCAACTACCGCAGCAGGTGCAGGCCATGGGCATTTCTGGCCCGGGCGGCATGATGGCGCTGTTCTCCAGCCACCCGCCGATCGAGCAACGCATCGCGGCGCTGCAAACGGCGCACTGACGCCGACGTAGACGAATCGCGACGGCCGGGTTCCCCGGCCGTCTTTTTTTGTCGGTACGGTCCGGTGAGTTCCGGAATTCGGTAACAATTGCCTGCGTCGCAGGGGAGGATCGTTGGAACCGGCCAGGTCCGAGCACCACGTATCGCTGGGGAAGTGGGAATTCCCGATCGAACTGCTCGTCATCGCGAACCTGATCGCGCTGGCCTTCGAGACACTGCCCAGCCTGTCGCCCTTCTGGCGCCGTGCGTTCTGGTCGTTCGAGGTGTTCTGCGCCGCCGCGTACACCGTGGAATACGGAGTACGGCTCTACCTCGCCAAACCACGCTGGAAGTACGCGACCTCCTTCTACGGCATCATCGATCTGCTCGCGATCCTGCCGTTCTATTTGATCACGGCATTCGACCTGCAGGCCGTAAGGGCCTTCCGGCTGTTGCGCCTGCTGCGCCTGTTCAAGCTGGTGCGCTACACGCAGGCAACGCGGCGCATCAAGCGCGCGTTCGAGATCGCACGCGACGACCTGATCCTTTTCGGGGTCATTGCGTTGATCGTGCTGTATCTCGCCGCCATCGGTATCTTTCACTTCGAGCACGACGTGCAGCCGGACAAGTTTGGTTCGGTATTCGACGCGCTGTGGTGGGCCGTGGCGACGCTGACCACGGTCGGCTATGGCGACATCGTTCCGGTGACCCCCGGCGGACGACTCTTCACCTTCGTGGTGCTGGTGCTGGGCCTCGGCGTGATCGCGGTACCGTCGGGCCTGATGGCATCGGCGCTGTCGCGAGTGCGGGCCGAAGAAGTCGCGCACCATCAGGCTGCCGCGGAGAAGCAGCAAGAAAGGAACTGGTCTGACTAGCGTCCGTTCATCAGACGCCAAGCGAGCTCGACATTAGCGACCGGCGACCGCCGCATCGGCGGTGTAGCGCGTCAGGCCGACGAGCGCCGCAGCGGCGACTCCGAGTCCCGTGACCGCGGCGAGCCAGAAGCCGAGTGCGCCAAGCGGCGGACCGAAGGGTGTGGTGTAGAAGCCGATCCACATGCCTCCGCCAAGGCCGAGGCCCCATAGCGCGACGCCATAGATCAGCATCGGCCAGAAGGTCTGCCGGTATCCACGGAGCACGAAGCTGCCCATTCCCTGGGCCGCGTCGAAGACGTGGAACACCGCGCCGACGCTCAGCAGCGAGAGCGCCACGGCGGTGACGTCAGGGTCGGCGGTGTAGAGCGCCACGATCCTTTCGCGCAGGGCCCACAGCGTCAGCGCGGCTGCGACTGCCGCCGACATCGCGATCGAATATCCGCGGCGCGTCACATCGCGCGCAGCGCGCGGCGCGCCGGCGCCGAGCGACTGCGCGACGAGCACGCTGGTGGCAATTCCGAGGGACAGCGGCACCATGAAGAGCAACGCGACCAGGTTCGCGACGACCTGGTGGCCAGCGACCGCGGCCGCGCCGATGCGCGCGATCAGCACCGTCATGAAGGTGAAGCTCGTGACCTCGAATATGGTCGACAGACCGATCGGCAGCCCCAGCTTCAGCAGTTCCTTCAGACTTGACGCACGCGGTCCGTGGATCGAGTCGCTGCGGAAGCGATCGTAGAAGTGATCGAGGTGCCAGATGCCGGCACTCAGCAGCAGCGCGAGCCACGCGAGGATGGCCGTTGCCACTCCCGCGCCCGCGCCCCCCATCGGCGCGATCGGTCCAGCGCCGTACATGAAGACCGCGTTGAGCGGCGCCTTCAGTGCGAGGACCGTCAGATTGACGACCATCGTGACGGTGGGACGCGAGACTGCCGCGTTGAGTGCGACGTAGACGCGTGTCGCAAGGCCGGCCGGCACGCCGAATGCGACTGCCTCCAGATAGGTCTCCATGATGTCCGCGACCTTGCCGTCGACGCCTGCGAGCCCGCTCCAGAAGCCGGTGGCGAGCAGGCTGGGGACTGCTGCGAGTGCAAGCGTCGCAGCGAGCCAGAGTGCCTGCTGAACGTCATGGCCGATCTGCCGCCAGCGGTGTGCGCCGAAGTGATGGCCGGCGATCGGTGACAGGGCCTGCAGCACCGCCATGAAGCCGATGTAGACGGTGACGTAGACGCTCGAGGCGACCGCGACGCCGGCCATGTCGACCGCCGAGAGCCGGCCGGCCATAACGGTGTCGATCGTGCCGTTGCCGACGACTGCCAGGTTGGCGAAGAACAGCGGCCCGGCCAGCCGCAGGATCGCCCTGGGAGAAGTCTCGGGCGGGGCGGGCCGCACTGTTGCGCTCATGACTTGGGACTGCAATCCGCAAGATCAGTCGCGCCGCACCCAGATCCGGAATGCCTCGTCGAAGCGCGCCCGGCGCGTGACTTCATAGACCATCGTCCAGTCGCCCGGCGGGGGTGCGTCGTCGGCCGTGGTGCGGCGACTGTCACGCTGCAGGGCGACGCGGCACAGCCCGGCATCAGCCGGCCGATCGAAGCGGATCGAGCCGTAATACGCGAGCATCCCGCGGACGCCCATCGGCAGGTTGACCGCCTGAACGCAGGTGTCGCCGCCTGCTCGCTGCACCTGCTGCGCGATGATCGGCGCGAGCGTGGCGTAAGTCCGCGCGTAGTTGATGGCCGGAGTGGACAGGGCGACGGTGGCGATGCCGATCAGCGAAAGCCCGCCCGCGGCCAGGAAGGGTCCAGACCACGTCATCGGCGGACGGGCCCGCAGCCGCCAGGTCACCAGCGCAACCCAGGTGAGCGTGGCCACGACGGCGACCAGCGTCGGCCCAGCGCTGAGTTCGGGATCGAATCCCGGCGCGAGCCGTGCGACGGACGCGGCCATCCTGGGTGGCGAGCCGAGCAGCCAGGCTCCTGCGTAGAACCACAGCGCGAAGAAGGCCAATGTGAAGAGCGCCAGCGAGAACCAGTCGATCGCATCCTCCGCGGCGCGCTTCAGCGACGACACGCCGAAGGCGGCGAGCACGACCAGCGCAGGGACCGCGAGCAGGAATTCGCGGTCGCTCGGCGTGCCCGCGAGCAGCAGCGCAATGATGCCGGCGGCAATCAACAGCAGCGGCAGCGCGATGTGCGGCCTGCTCAGCACATGGCGCCATGCATACAGCGTCCACAGCGCGAATGGCCACAGCGGCCAGGCATACCAGCCGACATTGCGCAGCATCCACATCAGGCCCGCACCGGGCGACGGGCCGATGCTGTTGCGATTCCACTGCCACCACTGCGCGAAATAGCTCGCCGCGTCTTCAGGGTGCGTCGTCCATGCCCCGAGCGGCCAGATCGCGAACACTGCGACCGCGAGCGTCGCTACGAGCGCGGCTCGCGCCGGCCGATGCTGACCGTGCAGGAGCGTGAAGGACAGGGCGGCGGCCAACAGCATCGCGGCCGGAAGCAGGCCGCGCGTCATCGCGATCGCGCCAAGCGCAACGCCGGCCACTGCAGAACCGGTCCAGGGGTTGTCGAGCGAGTACGCGATGCCGAAGAGCACGACTGAGGTCAGCGCGAGCAGCGCCGATTCGGCGCTGGTCTCGTGCAGGCGCGCGATCACGCCGAAGGTCGCGAGCAGCAGCAGGACCGCGATGTCGGCCAGCATGCGTCCGTAGTCGCGTGGTGAGGCTTCGCCGCCGAACGCGAACGCCACCGGCTGCGCCTCGTCGCGCCGGGCCAGACGATAGGTGGCGTACCAGAGCGCCCAGGCGCCGACCGCGAACCAGATCACGCAGACGAGGCGCGCGGCATCGATCGCGCCGAACCAGCCCCCCAGCGTGCGAACCAGAATTGCCCCGAGCCAGAACGGCAGCGGGCCTTCCTCGGGCAGGGGCTCGCCGGCGACCGATGGCAGCCACCACTCGAGGCTCGAGCCGCTGGCCATGCTCCAAACGATCCCGAAGGCACTCGAATCTTCGGTGCTCCAGGGCTCGCGCCCGAAGAGTCCTGGCACGATGTAGGCGGCCAGCACGCTGAACAGCAGCCAGCGCGGAAACGTCGCAGCCGCGGCTTCGGTGACGCGAGAGGGAGACGGGCGGTGCTCGAAGCTCATCCGCGATCGACGTTGAATCCGTTGAAATGAAAAGGGGCAGCTTCGGCTGCCCCCTTTTGATGCCTGCCCGCGGCAGCCTTGGCGCCCTGCCTACTTCCTGCGTGCCTTGGCTGCGGTCGCCTGCGCCGCGGCGGCGTTGACCGCCTCGCTCTTCGCGGCGAACTTCTGACGGAACTTCTCCACCCGGCCGGTCTCGACGATCCGCGTCTGCGCACCGGTGTAGAACGGGTGCGACTCGGAAGACGTGTCGAGCTTGAAGAGCGGATAGGTCTTGCCTTCGAACTCGATGGTTTCCTTCGTCTGCAGGGTCGACCGCGTGATGAACTTGAAGTCGTTCTGCATGTCCTGGAATACGACTTCGCGGTACTCGGGGTGGATGCCTTGCTTCATCGGTTGCCTCGCTGCGGGCCGCCCTGCCCGGGGGTGCGGTGACACCCAAATCACCGCCAGCCCGGACCACGGTCCCTCGAAAATTGGGAACTGCGGATTATCCGTGATTTGCGACGCCCGGGCAAACGTGTCTGCCGGGGTTTCGGGGTGCCGTTGTGATGAAAAGGATCGGCCAGCGAAGCCGGCCGATCCTTTCGCTTCGAGGCGCGCAAAAGCAGATTTCCACTTCCGCGCGAATCCCTAGCCGCCCCTTCGCATCATGTCGAAGAATTCGGAGTTGCTCTTGGTGGCCTTCATCTTGTCGAGGAGGAACTCCATCGCCTCGATCTCGTCCATGCCGTAGAGCAGCTTGCGCAGGATCCAGACCTTCTGCAGGATGTCGGGCTTCAGCAGCAGTTCTTCTTTGCGCGTACCGGAGCGGTTGACGTTGAGCGCCGGATAGACGCGCTTCTCGGCCAGCCGGCGCTCCATGTGGATTTCCATGTTGCCGGTGCCCTTGAACTCCTCGTAGATCACGTCGTCCATGCGCGACCCCGTGTCGATCAGCGCGGTGGCGATGATAGTGAGCGAGCCGCCTTCCTCGATGTTGCGCGCTGCGCCGAAGAAGCGCTTTGGCCGCTGCAGCGCATTGGCGTCCACACCACCGGTCAGCACCTTGCCCGAGGCCGGTACGACCGTGTTGTACGCGCGGGCCAGCCGCGTGATCGAGTCGAGCAGGATCACCACGTCCTTCTTGCTCTCGGCGAGGCGCTTCGCCTTTTCGATCACCATCTCGGCCACCTGGACGTGGCGAGTGGCCGGCTCGTCGAAGGTCGACGCGACGACTTCGCCGCGGACCGAGCGCTGCATCTCGGTCACTTCCTCCGGCCGCTCATCGATCAGCAGCACGATCAGCACGATGTCCGGATGGTTCTGCGCAATCGCGTGGGCGATGTGCTGCATCAGCACGGTCTTGCCGCTCTTCGGACTCGATACCAGCAGGCCGCGCTGGCCCTTGCCGATCGGCGCGATGATGTCGATCAGGCGGCCGGTGATGTTCTCGTCGCCCTTCATGTCACGCTCGAGAGTCAGCGGCTGATTCGGGAACAGCGGCGTCAGGTTCTCGAACAGGATGCGGTGCTTGGTCGCCTCCGGCGCGACGCCGTTGACCTTGTCGACCTTGACCAGCGCGAAATAGCGCTCGCCATCCTTCGGTGTGCGGACCTCGCCCTCGATCGAGTCGCCGGTATGCAGGTTGAAGCGGCGGATCTGTGACGGCGAGATGTAGATGTCGTCGGTGCTGGCCAGATAGGAGGTTTCGGGCGAGCGCAGGAAGCCGAACCCGTCCGGCAGGACCTCGAGCGTGCCGTCCCCGAAGATCTGTTCGCCCCCCTTGGCGCGCTTTTTCAGGATCGCGAACATCAGCTCCTGCTTGCGCATCCGGTTGGCATTGTCGATTTCGAGGCCGATGGCCATCTCGAGCAGCTGGGAGACGTGCAGTGCTTTGAGTTCTGAGAGGTGCATAGGGACTACCGGAGGAGTTGTGGGACGCCCATAGACTGTTCGGGGCGCCCGCGGGGCGGGCGGGCCGGCGAGTGCCGGCCCGGTAGAGATTTCAGATGTTGCTGTCGATGAACTGCGTCAGTTGCGATTTGGACAGGGCGCCGACCTTGGTGCCGACGACCGCACCGTTCTTGAACAGCATCAGGGTCGGAATGCCGCGGATGCCGTATTTGGCCGGGGTCGACTGGTTCTCGTCGACATTGATCTTGGCCACGGCGATCTTGCCGCCATACTCCTTGGACACTTCATCCAGGATCGGCGCGATCATCTTGCAGGGCCCGCACCACTCGGCCCAGTAATCCACGAGCACCGGCGTGCCTGATTTCAGAACGTCCTGCTCGAAGCTCGAGTCGCTGACCTGTTTGATGTTGCTCATTTTGTCCCTCTGGCGCCCACGTCGGCGCTGTCGCAAGGTATCAGAGATGGGGATGATGGAGCCGGGGCACAACCCCGGAGCCGGGGCGGCAGGCATGAACTACGCATCATGGTAGCACCGATGGTCACTGCTGCGCAGGTCCGGCAACCGACCAAACGGCCGAACCTCGATAGTCCGGTCCATACAATGAATGGCTCGATGGCTCTGACCCGACAGCGTGTTGCGGCCGATGCCGGATTCTGGCCCGCGGCCGCGCGTGCAGTCATCGGCTTTGCCTGCGAACACGGCGCGGCGGACGGCCAGCTGCAGGCGCTGACCTGGGTGGTACCGAGCGGGCCGCTGGCCCAGTGCGCGCGCGCCGCGCTGCACGAGGTGGGCGGCCGGCGCGCATTCATCCCGCCACGTATGGTGCCCTTGTCAGCGTGGGCCGGCGAGTTGTCGTCGACGGGCGTCGAGGCGCGGCTCGAGATCTTCTATGCGCTTCGGAGCAACGACTGGATCGCGCGCAACTTCGGTGCGCAGCCCGCTACGCTGTGGTCGCTGGCCAGCGACGTCGCGCGTCTTTGCGATGAGTTGACGCTCGCCGCAGTGGACAACGCTGAGGCGCTCGACCAGCGCCTGCAGGACAGCCTGGCGCGCCACTACGGACAGCGCGCCAGCCGCGCGCTGCAGGCGCCGGCGCAACTGGTACTGCGCCTGTGGCGCGCCCGCCGGAGCGCGGACGACGGTGCCGCGCGGGCGATCGCACAGCTCGCTTCCCGAGCGACGGCGCTCGACTGCCCGCTCGTGTACCTGAGTGGATCGCTGGCGTTGCCGAACGCACCGCCCTGCGAAGGATGGGAGCTTGCATTCCTCGAGCGCGCAGCGGCGAGGGTACCGGTGCTGCATCTCGTAGGCGATATCGCCCTGGCACTCCCAGAGGCGCCGCTGCTGGCAGCCGCCTGGCCGGAACTGGTGCGTGCCGAACCCTCCGAACCGATCGCTGCGCGTGCCGACCGCATTCGCGGCCGCGAGGGCGAACGACCGCTGACCCTTGTGTGTGGCGCCAGCCTGGAAGAAACCGCCGACACCGTTGCGCGGCAGGTGCTGCTCTGGCTGGAAGAAGGCCGCGCGCCTATCGCGCTCGTTGCCCTCGACCGACTGATCGCGCGCCGCGTGCGCGCCCTGCTCGAGCGCGCACAGGTCATGGTGCGCGACGAAACCGGCTGGAAACTTTCGACGACCAGCGCCGCCGCGTCGATCATGCGCTGGTTCGACCTTGTCGTGGACGATCTGTACTGGCGCGACTTGCTCGACTGGATGAAGTCGAGCTTCACGTTGGCCGACCGGCCTGCGAAAGCCGAGGAAACCGCGGTGATCGAGCGGGCCATTCGTTCACGCGGGGTGGTCCAGGGGCTCCGCGCAATCCGGGAGGCGCTGCAGGACAGAACGCCGCCGGACGGTGCCGACGCCGCTGCACACGACGCCGCGATGGGCCTGTTGCAGCAGATCGAGGCGGAAGTCCTTGCGACGCGACGTGCCCCTGCGGCGTTGCACGCGCACCTGCTGGCGCTGCGCCATGCGATGGTCGCCCTGGGCATGCAGGCCGGCCTGGAAGCCGATCCCGTCGGGCGCGCGGTACTCATGGAGCTCGATCGCCTCGGGAGCCAACTGGCGGCACATAAAGGCTCCGCGACGCTTGCGGACTTCCGCGCCCTGCTGACGCAGCGCTTCGAGGACACCGCGTTTGTCGATCCGGGCATCGAGTCGCCGGTCGTCATGGTGCCTCTGGCCGCGGCTGCGCTGCGCCACTTCGACGCGGCCGTGCTGATTGGGGCCGATGGCGAGCACCTGCCACCAATGGCGTCCGAATTGCTGTTCCTGTCCAACGCGGTACGTGCAGAGTTGGGCCTCGCCACGGCGGAGACGATCGGTCTGCAGGCGGCGGCGCAGCTCGCGTCCGTGCTGACTGCGACCCCTTGCGTGGTGGCCGCGTGGCGCTCGCGCGTCGGCGAAGAGGCGAATCCCGTATCGCCGCTGCTGGAGAGGCTGCAGTTCGTCTGCGTCCGCGCGCGAGGCGACGATCTCGTTGAGGCGCAACGCGCGCTCGACTACGACGTGGAGCCCGTCCCTGCAGCCACGCCGCAGCCCTCGGCGCCGCAGTTGCTTCCGCTGCGCATTTCCGCCAGCGCCGCGCAGAGCCTCGTCAATTGTCCGTATCAATTCTATGCGCGCTGCATGCTCGGTCTCGACGAGCCTGAAGACGTCATCGAGCTTCCGGACAAGCGCGATTTCGGCATCGCGCTGCACGAGGTACTCAAGCGGTTCCATCGCGCGTGGGGCGAGGCCGACTTCTCGGCGGTCGCCGCCGCAGAGCTCACGGCCAGCCTGCGCGAGCACGCCGAGCGCGTGTTCGCGCCGCAGTTCGGCCGCATGCCGGGACTGCTCGCGTATCAGCGGCGCTTCGATGGTCTCGTCGGCGCCTATATCGACTGGTTGCAGCGGCACGCGGCGGAAGGCTGGCGCTGGTCGGCAGGCGAACAGTCGTACGGTCTCGACGTTCCGTTGCGCCAGGGACGCGTTGAACTCGTGGGTCGAGTCGACCGGGTGGACGCACACGCCGACGGTCGCCGCGTGCTGATCGACTACAAGGCGCGCGCGGCTAACTCGCTTCGTCGGGGATTGACGCGGTCCGGCGAGGACATCCAGCTGCCGTTCTATGGCCTGCTGCTGCCACGTCCGGCAGACGCCGCGCACTACCTGAGCTTCGAGCGCGCGCGCAATGGGGAGGGCGGCGTGAGCGCGGTCGCGCCGGAAGAGCCGCTCGACGCGCTGGTTGCGGCTGTCGGAACACGCCTGCGCTCCGACCTGCAGCGCATCGCCGACGGCGCCGTGCTGCCCGCCATCGGTGGCGACGAGGCGTGCCGGTACTGCGAGATGCGGGGCCTGTGCCGTCGTGACCACTGGGGCGCAATCGAAGATTCCGGAGACAGCGTTTCGTGAACGATTACCTGGCGGATGGTGTCCCTGTCGACGAGCTCGCCTTCGTCCGTCGCGCCTGCGAGCCGATGCGCAGCGCTGCGGTCGAGGCCTGTGCGGGCAGCGGCAAGACCTGGCTGCTGGTGAGTCGGGTCATTCGTGCACTGCTCGCGGGCGCGGCCCCGGGGGAGATCCTGGCCATCACGTTCACGCGCCGCGCCGCGCAGGAGATGCACGAGCGTCTGTTGCGCGAGCTGCGTCTGCTCGCGGCAGCGGAGACGCACGAGGTGGCCGCTGCCCTCGAGGCCCGCGGCCTGAGCGCAAGCGAAGCGCAACAGTCGGTCGGCGCCGCGCGCCAGCTCTTTGAGCGCGTGACGACGGCGCGAGTGCCGATGACGGTCGAAACCTTTCATGGCTGGTTCTGGCGCCTCGTGAGCCGTGCACCGCTCGGCGCCGGCGTGCCGTTCGCGCCGACGTTGCTCGAGGCCTCCGATCGCACGCGGGCCAATGCCTGGCTGCACTTTCTGGCGGCGCTGCTGCAGCCGCAGCGCGAGGGGGAGCGGCGGGCCTGGGAGTTCCTGCTCGACGAACTGGGCGAGGCGACCGCGGGCGAACTGCTGCGCAATTTCCTCCACAAGCGCGCCGAGTGGTGGAGTTTCGCCGCGGCGGACGCGGACACCGCACGCGAGCGGGTGCTCGAAACGTTCGGCGCGGAGACCGCAGATCCGGGTACCCGCGTGCGTGATGCAGGGTTCGTCGAAGCGGTGCGTGCGCTCGTCGACCTATGGCGCGCGACCGCGCCGACGCCGAAGGCAGCGACCCATGCGATCGATCGCGCCAAGCGGTGGCTGGGTCGTGGCGCGGGCGACGTCGGAGCCGATCTGCGCGCCGCGTGTTGCCTGCTGCTGACACGTGAGATGTCCCCCATCGTAGCCCTGACACCGGAGCGCCTGGCGGCGCGGCTCGGCGCGGCTGCGGCAGAACGCTACGCGGCCCTGCATGCGCGCTTGGTGGATGACCTCGATCACGTCCTCGCCGAGCGGCGCACCTGGCGCGCACGTCGGGTCAACGCGGCCGGCGTCGCCTGCGGCACTCTGCTGGTCGCTTGCTATCAGTCGCTGAAGGAACGCGAGCACGTGGTCGATTTCACGGATCTCGAATGGCACGCGCTGCGGCTGCTGTCGGATCCGGACCATGCGGCCTACATGCAGGCCCGCCTCGATGCACGCTATCGCCACATTCTGATCGATGAATTCCAGGACACCAACGCGCTGCAGTGGCGGGTACTGCAGTCCTGGCTCGCCGCCTATGGCCCCAGCGACGGAACCGCGGACGACCGCCCGAGCGTGTTCATCGTCGGGGATCCGAAGCAGTCGATCTACCGTTTCCGCCGGGCCGAGCCGCGCGTGTTCCAGGCCGCTGTCGAACTGCTGCAACAGGACTTCGCGGGTTGCCATCTGCGCACCAACGTCACTCAGCGCAGCGCCGAAGCAATCGTCGCGATGCTGAATGCGACGATGTCGGGCAACGCGCTCTATCAGCCGCAATGGACCCGCGTGCCTGCCGCCGATTGCGCGGGCGCCTTTGTGTTGCTGCCACTCGCCGAACCAACGCTGGCGGCCGATGTGCAAGCCACAGAGCTGCGCGACGTGCTCACCACGCCGCGTGTCGAGGCGATCGACGACGCGTGCTATCGCGAGGGCTTGGCGTTCGCCAACGAGATCCGGTCGTGGCGGCACCGGATCATTGTGACGCGCGGCGAAAGCCGGCCCGTGCGCTGGTCCGACGTCCTGGTGCTGGTGCGCCGGCGCAATCATCTGCCGGAATACGAGCGCGCCCTGCGCGACGCCGGCGTCCCATATGTCAGCGACCGGCGCGGCGGGCTGCTGGCGACCCTCGAGGCGGACGACCTGATGGCGCTGCTGCAGTTCCTGATTACACCCGGCGCAGACCTCAAGCTCGCGCATGCGCTGCGTTCGCCGCTTTTCGCCTGCAGCGACGACGACCTGATCGGAATTGCCGCTGCCTCCGGCCGCCACTGGTGGGAGCGACTGGCGCAACTGACGGAGGTCTCGACCGCGCTCGACCGCGCCCGTTCATTGCTGCAGGGCTGGATGGCTCTGGCTGGCGTGCTGCCGGTGCACGATCTGCTCGACCGAATCTACTTCGAGGGCGACGCGCGCCGTCGCTATGCGGCCGTGGTGCCGCCTGCGCTGCAGAGCCAGGTCCAGGCGAACCTCGACGCGTTCATCGAGCTCGCGCTCGAGATCGATGCCGGACGATTTCCGAGCCTCTCGCGCTTCATCGACGAGCTGGCGTTGCTCAAGCAACAGGGTGGCGATGAGGCGCCGGACGAGGGCGCGACCGGAGGCAATGACGCCGTCCGCGTGCTGACCATCCACGGTGCGAAGGGACTCGAGGCCGAGATCGTCGTGCTGGCCGATGCTCACTCCACAGCGGCGCGTGATCGTGCAGGTGTACTGGTCTCGTGGTCGCCGGAGGACCCGGCGCCCGAACACCTCTCGCTGTTCGTACAAGGGGATGCCGCGCGCGACCCGGCGCGCGCCGCATGGTTTGCGGCGGACGACGCGCAGCGCGAGCAGGAGGACTGGAACCTGCTCTACGTCGCGGCAACGCGCGCACGCCAGGTGTTCATCGTCTCGGGCAGCCGGCCGCGGCGCAACGGTCCGGCATCGAGTTGGTACACGACGCTGCAGGCTGCGGCAGCGCTTGCCGTCGAAGTCGCGCCGGCCGAGCCGGAGTCCTGTGTGCCGACTCTCGGACGCGTGCGCGACTTCCTGCCACAGCCCTTGCCTGCTGGACGACGCCGCGAAGAGGCCGAGAATTCCGAAGCGGCACGACTCGGACGCGCCTGGCACGCGATGCTGGAAGCCACGGACCTCGCGGCGGTCGAGTCGATCGCACAGGTCCACGGTCTCGACCGGCCTCAGGCGCTGGCCGCAACCCTCGCGGCCTCTCGCGTGCGTGCCACGTGGCCCCAGTTTTTCGCGCCCGGCAGCGCCGCCGAACTGGACATCGTCGCTGCGGACGGTTCGCTGTTTCGGCTCGATCGTCTGGTCGAGACCGAGGAAGCCCTCTGGATCCTCGACTTCAAGTGGCGCGTTTCGGATGCCGAGCGGGAACGGTACGCCGCCCAGGTACGAGGGTATGGCGAAGTGTTGCGGGCCGTGCGCAGGGACAAACCCGTTCGGCTCGCGCTGGTTTCCGCGGACGCAGAGTTGATTGAGGTGTCGTAGCGCTCTCGCGTGGCCCGCGTTGACGCTGCGCACGCGAGCCGGAAGAATTTGAACCTTGTCCACGTGTGGACGCCAAGCACCCATCGACGGGAGAACGCAATGCAGATTCGCAGACACAATCTGGGTCTAGTTCTGTTCGGCGCGACCGTCGTCGCCTGCGCACCGATGGCGCAGCAGCAACCCGGACCGAAGGACATGACGTTCTTCGTGACCAGTGTCGGGATGGGCAAGGGCGCCAACCTCGGTGGCGTGGAAGGCGCCGATGCGCACTGCCAGTCGCTGGCGCTGGCGGCGGGTGCCGGCAACCGCACGTGGCACGCCTATCTGAGCACCCAGGCACCTGCATTCAACAGCCCCAATTTCGTCAATGCGCGCGACCGCATCGGCAGTGGACCATGGCAAAACGCCAAGGGCGTTGTGATCGCGCGCAACGTCGACGAACTGCACTCGGCCGCGAACAACGTGACGAAGGAAACCGCGCTGGACGAGCGTGGCAATGTCGTCAAAGGAGTCGGAGATTCGCCGGTCATGCACGATATCCTGACCGGTTCGCGCCCCGACGGCACGACATTTGCAGGCCCGCCGCTCTACGACATGACCTGCGGCAACTGGACCAAGGCGGGCACCGAAGGTGCCGCAATGACGGGCCACTTCGACCGCCGCGGTCCGATCGCGAACCCGTGGGCCACGTCGTGGAACTCGTCGCACACGACGCGTGGTTGTGATCCCGAAGGATTGCGCAGTACCGGCGGTGCTGGCCTGTTCTACTGTTTTGCGTTGAACTGATCGCCGGCGAGGGGCTGGAGCGAGTTGCCTGCCTGCTACGATTCGAACCGGCGGGCCCCCTCGCATGGAGGTGCCGTGAACCTGGTCAGGTCGGGAACGAAGCAGCCATAGCGGATTCC